>Ga0209630_10000119_pt1 | contig 92108 bp, 55 predicted proteins | sample COG_01_FD_184745 | JGI IMG/M metagenome (GOLD analysis project Ga0209630, IMG submission 184745) | Pelagic Microbial community sample from North Sea - COGITO 998_met_01 (SPAdes) (version 2) | ecosystem: Environmental > Aquatic > Marine > Neritic zone/Coastal water | place: Helgoland, sampling...
TTTTTTGCATCGAAATGATGAGAAAAAAGAAGAAGGCGAGAGTGATGAACGCGCACGTGCGCTTGCGCCAACGGGAAACGACGAACGCATCGCACAAAAACACGAAACAAGTGTACGCGCAAATCCCGATTCGATTGCAAGCGCCCATCGAACGGATCGTCGACCGAGAGAGAAAGCTTTTAAAAGTCGTCGTGCTCGGTTTTACCGCGAACGGGAACCATCTCGTCGCGCACGACTCTCGAGGAGGCCCGAGTGGGTTGGACCACTCGATACAGTTTTGGACGTTTGACGTGCACGGAAAACGAGCGTCGAAGTTGGTGAGAGAAGTTCCCGTCTTGCGCGAACGGGATGGAAGTTCCATGCGAGAGGTGAAGAACGCGCGAGCGGTGGCGGTGTCGTTCGCGCAAAGTCCGTGCGAAGAGGTGTTCTTTTGCAACTTTCAACTGCTGAGGAAAAGAGAAGATAGCGGGGAAGAGACGAGACCAGAGCAGAGCGCGTATTTTTGCTTCTTTCCGAACCCGATGAGGATGAGAAACGAGTCAAACGAGATCGACGTAGACGACGCGTTTCCGAGAAAGATTTTCGAAGAGGACGTCTCGATGACGGCAGAAGCGGCGAGGGTGTTGGTGAAAGGAGAGCAGTACGTGTCGAGCGCGATCGTTCCGTACGGAGGCTCGATTTGGAGCGGGATGGTGAGAGGCGAATCTTCGCCGGCGTCAAAGTCGATTCCCGGGAGATATTCAATGTTTTTAAATCTCGGCGACGGAGTTTTAGAGGCGATATACCAGCCGTTGGCGAATCTGAAGAGACCAGATCGAGCGTCGAGCGATTTGTTTGTGACAAAATTTGACGCGAGAAGAGACGTGTTCAACGTCGCCGCGAATAAGTTCGAGATGCTCAGCGAGATTGAAAACGCGAGGTTTCAATGCAGAGATTACGAGTTGATGCCGCTGAAAACAGTCGGTAAAACGTTAGCGGCGAGAATGCATTGCGTCATGGAAAATGTACAGACGATGAAGACGCGGATGATTGTGATTACGTTTGCGATTGAAGCATCCTCTCCCCACGGGTTTAACTTACCGGGCGTGGACATTGTAGACGTCTCCGAAACGAACGTACCTTTGTCGATGCCTGCGACGATGAGTGGAAAACAAGGAAGCGTGCAATCCGTCCGGGAACGTTTGCGAACCTATAAACTCCTTTTGGACGCCGCGCAAAGCGAGGCCATCGAACTGAGAAAATCGAGCGGTTTGAGCAGAATGAAGTGCAATCGAAGGTATCGCAACTCATCAGAAGGCGATAACGCGAATTTAGTGTACAAAAAATCATCTCTGAACCTCATCGTACACGATACGTTACCGTTGTGTCTCGTCGGCTACGGGGTTGTCTTTTCCGAGAGGAAGAATTTAATGCCGAATAGAAATCAGAGGATGTATCCTCAGCCGTAAACAAGTACTTACTTGTGATGAGAATAGAAATTGCTAGGCGCTGTAATATACTACTACCGTGTACTATTAACTAAAATATGCTACTTCTTCTTACTCATCGACGACCAACTTTGGAATCCACAAACGAACGATACCTTCCACTTGTTGGACTTTGTTTACGTTCGGTTTAATATTTCCGCTTCTTCTCCGGCGATTATCGTCTCGGTCGTTCTCCTCCATCGACGCTCCTCCTCGGCCACCAGCATTACCCCTCTCTTCCTCTTCCATACGTGATGCCTTCGCGTCCAAATCTTCGTCTAAATTCAAAGCCTCTCTCTTTCGTTTATTTAAATCTTCCTGATCTCCCGCGTAGGCCAACGCGTGCGTCTTCGGATGCCACGCCAGCGCGTTCATCGGCGCTCGGACAAATATAGGTTCACACACCCTCTTCGAACTCACTGGATCGCAGATATCTATAAAATCATCTTCCGACGCGCTCGCTAAGAAATTCCCGTCGTGACTAAACGCTACCGTTCTCACCGGCGTCTCGTGTCTCGCCACCGTTCGCAAACACATGTATCCAACCGGAATATTCCAAATCGATACCAACGAATCCGCGCTACCAATCGCAAAGTGCGTCTTCTTCTCGCTCGGATCGAACGCTATCGTGTAACACCCACCAGTATGCGCGACAAATTCGTGCACGTTCTTAATCGTGTGCTTCGTCTCGTCCCATACGTTACACTGCACCTTTCCGTCTCCGGTCAAAACGAAAAACTTCTCCGACTCCTTCTCTCGATCCCACGCGAACTCGTTCACTTCCGTCTCCTTGAACACTTTCCGACTGATTGGTTTTCGATGTCTCACCTCCACTTCTTTCCCAGATGCGGTTTTCACCGCTCTCATCGTCGTGCAATCGATAAATGTCAACGTATCGTTCTTATCCCCGACGCACACCGTCTTCCCGTTTGGCGACCACGCGACGTTGATATTCTCGCCGTGCGTCGGTATCGATTGCACTTCTTTCTTCTGCCGAACGTCCCAAAATTTCACCGTCTTATCCGAGGACACCGACACGAGCTCGTCTGTGTGTACGGGACTAAACCGGAGTTGCTCCACCGAATCTCGATGGCCAAGCAAGCGTCCGTTTGGAATGTTGTTGTTGTTGTTGTTCGTAGTAGGAGTACTCCTACTCCGACTCGCGTTGTTGGTGTTCCCACCACCACTTAACGCCCTCTCCGCGTCCCACACGCGTATCGTTTGGTCCACGCTCCCGGACGCTAAATACTCTCCGCTTAAATTAAAATCCAGCGAGTTTACTTTCCGTTCGTGCGCTAAGAGCTCGACCGTTCTCTGTTTGATTGTTTACACGTCAAAAGTGTGTGTGAGTACAATTGAATTCGCGCGATTGGAAATGTGTAAGCGGGGTTGTTGAATGAGATGACGACGACGACGTACACGACGAGGACAAAAGAGAGACGAAAGAGAAAAAGAGAGGAGGAAAAACAAAACGCACCGCGTCTTCGAGTCGTCGTCGCTTTGGCGACTTTGATGTCATTTTCGCGAAAAGGATGATGTTTTGGGCGGTACGTATTACGCGCGTACAGTGTACGAGTCTCTCGTGTGACGCATTTCTCAATTAAGTTTCCAATTCACAACCCAGCGCTCCCCCCGCCGTATTTATCCACCAACTCCTTCGCCGCTCTCAGGGCGACGTCTCCGTCCTCGCTCGTCATCAGTTTCGTCGTGTACACTTTTTCGATCAAACCGCTCGATTTTACGATTTGCTCGAACGTGTGCACGTCGTGGTTCTTCGGGAACGAGTAGATGACCAATCCGTCGTATTCTCCCGTGGTGGCTTTGTAATACGATTTCATGTGGCCGCCGATTTGGGCGAGCATTTTCGCGCACTCTTTCTCACCGGATACGCCGCTTTTATTCTCGTTGCTGCTCGAAGATGATGCCTCGCTCATTTGTTTCTTGATGAACGCGGAGTTGTATAAAAATTGCGACATGAATATCGGGTCCGAAGGCGCGAACAGTTGGTTGTGTTTCGGGGATTTGTTCGGCGCGAACGCGAGCTCCTCGGCTTCCGCCCCGAGTAGGTCGTTCGTCGTTTGACGCGAAAGGGTTCCTGCGCTCACTCCGCGAATGGTGGTGGCGACGAACGAACGACGAGAGGATGAAGAACAAACGCTGAGAGGAGAGGAAGAGGAGGAGGACAAGGCTCTGCGAGCAGCGAACGAGGCGAACATGATGGTGTGCGCGCGCACGAGGAGAGATAAAATGAAGAAAGTGCGGCACAAATTTCACCCCGAAAACGGCGTCAATTCGTATCATCATTCACACACAAAAAAGAGACCCTGCGCGCGCATAGCATCGCGTAAACGAGAAAAGATGGGACTCACGACCATGGACTCACTCTGGTGGGGTTCCGTGTTCGTCTTCGGCGGCGGGTGCGTGGCCGCGGTGCGAACAGGGGCGAGCAAAGATTCCGCCTACGGGAAATGGAAACAAAAAAGAGAGGAAAAAGAAGCGCTGAAAGCGTTGGAGGAGAAGAAGAAGAAGAAGGGCGGGAAGAAATAGAGAGAGAGATGAAGAGAGAGAAAGAGCGTCGTCTCGATGATGCGCTCTCGTCTCTCGAAAGAAGAAGACGAAGAAGAAGAACTTTCAAGCGGTGATGATGTTTTTAGAAAATGTTGGATAACCTCCTTAAACTCCTCCTCCTCCTCCTCCTGATGAGCGTTTGCGCGTTTATTATATTATGTGATACGAAACGCGAGTACACACATCCTTTGATATTTACACGCGTCGCACGATAAAACCTAGGGTTATCTCTCTCTCTCTCTCTTTCTTTCTCTTGCTAACGCGAAAGCTCTTTAATATAGTATTTCGCGAAAATACATAAGTCGTCGGTTTCTAATGTTGTTCTTATTGGTAGGAAGCAAGCGCTCGGCAAGAGTTTGATTCTTCGGCGCCGCTCTCCTTCTCTCTCTCTCTTTCTCTCTAATTAAGTCTTTCTTCTTACATTGTCAATTCCATGATTGCGCTCACGATATCCCCATCGCTCGCTTTCAACGCCGCCGCTGCTTTCCCTTTGCTCACGTTCGCCTGCGTCGCGACTAAATCGACATCCTTCTCTTCCAAACCCTCCATGTCGACTTCGCCTTCGTCGACTTCCTCCGTAATCGAGGCAATCTTCGCCGCCCCTGGCGCCCCACCAGCCCCTGCTGCCGCAGCCGCGGCACCATTTGCCGCCTCGGCTTGAAACGCTTTCGCTTGCGCGGCCGCTTTTGCCGCCATGTCTTCCGCTTTCGCTTCGCCAAAGACGACGTACGTGTCCGAATTCGGCGCCTTGAAGCAATCCGGGTTCGAGATGACGTACAACAAGTTTCGGCCTCGTCGTAAGGTGACTCTGTCCACGTTTTCAACTTTTTCCATGCCTAACTTGGACATCGCTTTTCTCGCTTTCTTTTCCGCTCGCGAGATGGAACCTGTGTTATATATTTGGAGAGGAGTAGTAAAAATCGTAAAGTCAGCGAAAGACGACGTACTAAACGACGCAAAAGCCAAACGCGACGACAAAACAGACGACGGGACCGAGTTGAATCACGTTCAATGCAATAGCTTTTCCATCGATGATTCCTAAATCAGACGCGACGGAAAATCCTAACGCAAACCCTTCTGGAGAGAAAGAGAGGTTTTCCAAAATCAAAATCTCTCTCTCTCTCTCTTTCTTCTCCTACTTCTCTCGCAGACGACGAAAGAACAGACGAGAACGAAACATAATTTAAACGTACCATCTTCGTGCTCCTCTTCCTCCTCTTCCTCCTCGGAGTGTTCTTCCTGCGTATCATTTAATCGTGAATAGATTGATACGATGATGATGATGATGATGATGAGAGGAGTTTGTGTTAGAACCGAGAGAGCAAAACGAGAGAAAAAAACGTAAATTCGCGCGCGAACATCGAACACGGAGCACGGCGCAGCGCGCGACATTCTCCGCGTACCGCTCGAATCAAACATCTATCCCTAAATATATCTTTCACGAAAAGCGTACCTCCTCGTCCTCGATTTCTTCTTCTTTCTCGTTATCTGCTGCCATGGTTTCGTCGTAGAAGTTTCCTTTCTTTGCGCGTACCTCAATGCGGGGTTTTGCTTCTTTTCGGGGAGCAAAAAATACAAAAAATACGACACTTAAAACGCACTTTATATTTAATAATAAAGCTTTTCGTCCGTCCTCTTTTCGCGCGCGCGAACACGTTACTATACACACACACACATAAGATGATCTTGGATTTCACGAAAAGCGGGGATAAACCCACCGCCAAAGCGATCACGTTGGCGTGCGTTTTTTAGTTTCTCCTCCTCCTCTGAGCAAGTTTTCTCTCTCTTTTTTTTAAAGCAATTCTGTATTTCGAGCGTTACTGACTTTTTTTCTCTGATCTCTGAAAACGATACAGGGACGTCCAAGAGACGTGCTTAAAGCACGGATTTCTGTACGAACGAAGCACGTCGAGCGATCCAACAGCTCGGCGCGCCGACGTCGTGGCGTTGTTCCGAGTTTTAGGGTGCACGTAAGTTTTGAGTAGTTTTTTTTTCTTTTGTGTTGGTTTGTTGTCCTCGTGCGATCGAAAATACTGTAAGAATAGACCACCAGCGCGCCGCTCTCTCTCTCTCTCTCTCTCTCTTTCTCTCTCACTCACTTCGGTTCTCTTTCGCAGATCGCTCTCGACGTTTAAATCCGCCTGGGCGAGCGAAAAGCTCCCCTTGCCAAAACCAGGGATGACGCCGCATATTTTGGAGAAGGACAAGGAGCAAAAAGAAGAAGTCACGTGGCGAACCTACGACGTGGCGGAATACGATCGCCTCTCGGCGTCGTACGAGGACCCGAAGACGATGAAATGGAAACTCCTCCCGAAACCCGGGGGCCAAGCGGTGAAGCCGGAGGATTATTACACGTTAAAAGCGTGCATTAAACAAGTCGAAGAAGGCGACCCGCCGAAAGAACAGCCGATGTGGACCGAGAACGGCGCCGTCGATTACAACGGTCGCGCGTTGTTCCAAGAGTGGAACAAGTTGAAAGGGAAAACCAAAGACGAAGCGAAACAGGCGTTTTGTTACGCCTACGGGAAAGCGTTGAGCGAGCAAAGATTTTCGCTCAATTTTCGCAAGTATTAATCAAAAATCATCATCGTTTACTCGTAACAAGCCTGTTCTTCACATTTTCGCCTCCTCAGTTGAACACAAAAATGGGTTCCCGTCACCTTTCCAACGCGATGATTCTCCCCGCTTCTTCCTCCTCCCGAGTAGGACGACAACGGCGAGGACAACACCACCGTAATAAAAACCAATCCTCCTCATCCGTCGTCGTCTCTTCTTCTTCTGTCGAGGACTTTGACGTCGCACACGACGACGAGGATGCAAAAAACACACTCGAAGACGACGACGAAACGCATCGACGACGACGGACGAGAACGACGTTTAGCAGACGGAACTCTCTCAAAGCCGGCGTGCTGACAGCTGCCGCAGGACTCGGGGTTTTTACCACGCTCTCCTCGTCGAACGTTTTCGGGGTTCAGGTTCCCACGTCGTCGTTTCTATCGTCCTCGATGGCGATGGCTGCCACGTCAGACGAGGACTTGACGTTTGCGTACTTCGGGAACGGGTGCTTCTGGGGAAGACAACACGAGTTCGTCTCCTTGGAAAAAGATATCTTGAACAGAGAAGACGTACAGGTGAAATCGTTGGCAGGGTACGCGGGAGGGAAACGAGGCGCGGGTGGGAAGAATAAAGACACCGTGTGTTATTACTACGGCGCCGCGGATACCGTGTACGAGCGGTTAGGCCACGCGGAAGTGGTACAAATAGCGTATAAAGACGAAGACGAGTTTAAGAAGTTTTGCGAGGTATATTTTAAGAACTTTAACAAGACGCCGTTTGGGATGCAAAGAGTGGACCCGCAAGATAGCGGGCCGGGATACAGGAACGTGGTCGGTATCCCGGGAGGGATCGAGAACGAGAAATTAATGAAACAGATGGAATCGGCAAACGCGAACGGAATGAAACTCGTTCGAGGCGAAGGCAACGATTTCGACAATCGAGGCAAACCGACCGAAAACGATCAGATTAATCTCGTCTGGATCGTAGATTCGGACAAATTGCCGTTTTACCCGGCGGAAAGGTATCACCAGTTCCACGACGGGTTAGGGTATAAGTTCCCGGAGTCGTACACCGTGGGTCTGAAACGCGCCGCTGAGAAAGCCGGCGCGATCGGAAAAGTCCAGGGATGTCCCGAAATGCGCGAAAAATCGTTCGCAGATTTTGAAAGTTTAGAGGGATAACGGTGATGTATATATTTTCTGTTGTTGTTGTTATTCCTCCTCCTCGAATGTGTACTAAACGCCACGCTATTAAACGAGCGCGTATCGCGACATGTCTCCCCTTATAAGTCCTCACAAATCATAATTCTTCTCTCATTCGAAGAACAACACGCGCGATACGTGCGATAAAATGACGTCGTCGTTGAAACCGACGTTGAACCTTTCTCGTCCGCAGCTCAAAAAAGAGGACAACGACTTGGACGAGAACGCTTTATTCGCGCGACGACGGCGGGAGGAAGAAGAAGAAGACGAGGACAAAGATCGATCTGCGCCGGGGACGAAGAACGACGACGGGGAAACGACGACGAAGACTTTGAACGATGAGAACAATACTACCACGAATAACAACATCCTCCCGAACGAGAGAGCGCAGATTTTGAAAACGTTCGAAGCGCCGACGGAAGCGATGACGCTTTCGGAGTTTAAAAACTGTTTGATGAAGAAACGCGTTGGGGAATTGCGAGAGCTTTTGGACGAGGAGGAGGACGAGGACGAGGACGAGGACGAGGACGGATCCGAGAAGAAGAAGAAGAAGAACAGCAACAACAAGAAGAAGAAAAACGAGGAGGAGGAGAAGGAGCAGAAATTGGCGAGAAAACAAAAGCGGAGAAAGCTCGAGATTGAACAATACGCGCTCGCGCAAACGCTCGCCGGCGCCAAGTCCCGGTTCGAAGCCGAACGCGTCGCCGCGAAACACACCGAAGCGATGCAAAGAGTCCGCGCGGCGAAGCAAGAGGCGAACGCGGCCATCGAAAAAGTGAACAAACTCACCGAGGAGTTGCGAGAAAAAGAAGAGGAAGCGCGGAAAACGCACAAAGAGGAGAGAGAGAGACGAGCGCAGTCGAGGAAGACGGACGCTTCGAAACGAGAGGAGAGGAAGAACGTCGTCGAGGCGGAGCTGAGAAGACGCGAGAAAGAGAGACACCGGTTGGTGACGAACTTGAAGCAAACCATAGCCGAGGAAAGCGAGATGAGGAAGAAATTCATCGCCTTAAAGCAATAGCCATCGTAGAAAAGAGAGAGAGAGAGAGAGAGAGATCAAAAGCGTTGTACGTCGCGAAATATCTCCACAGAGGCGCTTTTTATCCAAAAACGACGTCACTCAAATTCACACGTTCGCGCGCACACATGTCCTTCTCCTTCACCCGAAGTGTGACTTTTGCGTCCTTTTTTAGCAGTCAATGCACGCACGCTTCCTCCCTGACTCGTTCGAGCCTCGAGAGGCGTCGGAGTCACCGCAGCAGTAGCAGTAGTAACCATAAACGCATTTTCATCGCGAACGCGTCACATCCGACCGAGGAAAAGGAAAAGAAGACGAGGAAAAAGATAGTCGTCGTCGGCGCCGGGTGGGGCGGGTGGGGCGCCGCGAAAGCTTTACTCGAATCGAACGAGTGCGAAGTAATACTCCTGGACGGTTTGAAAGACCCAACCGGGAAATGCGGGCAAAAGACAGCGAGCGGGAAACCGTTCGAATCCGGCGTGAGAGGCTTCTGGAAGGACTACCCAAACATCACCCATCTTTGTACGAATACGCTCGGGTTGCGCGAAGACGAAGTGTTCACGGAATTCACGCGATCGAGTTTTTTTAGCCCGGACGGGTTAGAAGCGACTGCACCGGTGTTTAGCGGCGCGGACGTGATGCAACTGCCCTCGCCTCTCGGGCAAGTGTTCGCGACGTTTGATAACTTTAAGCGGTTACCGCTGCAGGACAGAGCGACGATGGTCGGGTTGTTATACGCGGTTTTGGATTTGAATAGGAACGAGAGAGTGTTTGAGAAGTACGACAGAGCGACGGCGCACGAGTTATTTACCAAGTGCGGTTTGTCGGAACGGTTGGTGGAGGAGTTTTTGAAGCCGACGTTATTGGTTGGGTTGTTCAAGCCTCCGGAGGAATTAAGCGCGGCGGTGACGATGGAATTGTTATATTACTACGCGTTGGCGCATCAGGATTCGTTCGATGTGCGATGGATTAAGAGCAAAAGTATCGGGGAGTTGATCATCGCGCCAATGGCAGAGATGTTGATGGATAAGTACGAATTAAACGTCAAAGGTGGATGCTTTGCGAAATCGTTACACTTGGACTCGGAGAAGAACGCCATCGACAAGGTGACGTATTTCGATACGACGTCAAAACGAGAGGTGGTCATTGACGACGTGGACGGAGTCGTCTTGGCGTTGGGCGCGAAAGGTTTAAAATCAGTCGTTTCAAATTCACCGGAGTTGGCGCGAAACGCGCCGGAATTAACCGCCGCGGCTTCGTTGGGAGCCATCGATGTCGTTTCCGTTCGTTTGTGGTTGGACAAATACGTCGCCACGGACACGCCGGCGAACGTTTTTTCGCGCTTCCCGGCGCTCCGCGGTGCCGGTGGCACGTTTTTCATGCTCGACCAGTTACAGAAAGATACCGAAAACGAGCTGTGGGGCGGCCAAGAAACGCCAAAAGGTTCAGTCGTCGCGTGTGACTTCTATAACTCGAGCGCCATCGCCACGCTGAGCGACGAAGACATCGTCAAAACGTTGACGAAAGATTTATTACCGGAAGCCGTCGAGGCGTTTCGCGACGCCGGCGTCGTCGACTTTTGCGTCCAGCGATATCCGCAAGCCGTTTCGCACTTCTCCCCGGGCTCTTTTACCAAACGCCCGCCTCTTCAAACCTCCGTCCCGAACGTCGTCTGCGCCGGGGACTGGGTCCGCATGGGTGACCGAGAATTCGGCGCGAAAGGTTTGTGCCAAGAACGCGCCTTTGTCAGTGGCATCGAAGCCGGCAACGCGCTCTTGCTCGAAACGTTAGGCCCGAGTCGATCGGAAGGTAAGAAACATCCCGTCATTCCAATCCGAGCGGACGAAACCCAAGTCGAGATTGGACGCGCCGTGAACGCCACCGTCTTGGGGAACTTGGAGGATTCGCTTTTAGGCCCGCTCTTCTTTCCGAAAGACGGCGCGTTTAACGTTTTCGGTTTGCGGTGATGATAGTGATGATACCATCTGTGTATTATCGCGTTTTAGTGCAGAGAATAGCAGCATTTTTGTATTCAACTTGTAGTTTATCCGCATTTTTTGCCTCCTTGTTGTAATGCTTCAACGACCCCTCCTCTTGGTCTCCGCCAAAACCGCGACGACGACAAGAAAAGCCATTCACGGAAGAGACGACGATGGTTTTGTCTCCAACAAGAAGGCCCGCGCGTTTTTGTCGTCGTCTTCTTTTTCCCGCTCAGGAAAGAGAACGACAACACCAAAGCGTCAACAAAAGGGCAAAATGGTGTTCCTCGTCTCCGCGAAGAAGTTCCCCGACTCCTTTTCGTTACTCCCCTCGGATAGCTCGGACGCGTTATTTCGGTACCGCAAAGTCATGAGCGTTTTGTTTTTACTCGGGAGTTTGTTACACGCGCCGGACGTCGTCGGCATTGGCCCGCTTTCTCGTTTCAACGCCGTGAGTTCGTTTCAAGAGTTGCCAGTGCTGGCGAAACTGGTCACCGCGACGTGGTGCGTCGGCGGACCGATGTCTGCAGTTTTTGCGAATAAGAATCTACCAATCGCAGATTTTATGGTCGCGTTCGTGGCGAGCGTTGAGATTATCGTCGGCGTAGATTTTAAGAGCGGGTACGGGGTGGAGATTCCGGAGCCGATTATCGCCGCGCAAGCGGTGAATTTGGTGAGCGCCGTCGGGTTGCGGCTGTGGGAAAAGAAAGAGAAAGACGAAGAGGAAGAGAGAAGGGACGACGATACTAATAATAATACGCGGTGAATGACTCAGTAATAGTAGTAGTTTAGTATATTTAGAGAAGAAGTATTTAGAAGTGTAGATTTTGCGAAGGAGACCAAAAGTAGTCTCTCCTCGCGTCGTCCTCTAAATCGTCGTCGCTTACGACAACTGTCCGCAATCGGCGACGACAACCTTCTTACTCGTGGCTCCACTTTGAGACCCGACGGCTTCGATCGCCTTGACGACGTCCATCCCTTTCGTCACGCTCCCAAACACGCAGTGCTTCCCGTTCAACCACGACGTCTCCGCCGTGCACAAGAAAAATTGCGACCCGTTCGTATTCGGACCGGCGTTCGCCATGGACAAAATGCCCGGCCCGGTGTGCTTGAGCGTGAAATTCTCGTCCTCGAACTTGTTCCCGTAGATAGATTTACCCCCGGTGCCGTTTTGGTTGGTAAAGTCGCCGCCTTGGCACATGAACCCGGGAATCACCCGGTGAAACGGCGATTGCTTGAACCCAAACCCGGGCTCTCCCGTGCACAACTGACGGAAGTTTTCCGCGGTTTTCGGGCACACGTCCTTTCGGAGCTTTTATTATATACATGTGTGTTGTTGTTGTTGTTGTTGTTGTTTATGAAAGAAGAAGAGGACCACCAGAGGTCGTCAGCGCCCGCCAAAATGAACGGAACAAAAAACGAATCGTCACTTTTGCCGCCGGTTGATGATGATTGGAAAAAAGTGATCGAGAATTTTCATCGTCATCGGAGAGAGAAAACAACGAACATCAACGCTTTTGCGAGAAGAAGAAGGAAACACTTTGCACAAAAGAGAACAGAAACGATACATATATTCTTACCGTCATCTCGATTCTCCCGGCCGGTTGGCCGCCGATTTCCATGTCGAAAAAGACAACTGGGTTAGACATATTCTGTTTTTCTTCGCGTGCGTTTGTTGTAGAAAAGTGAAGGCGCTGTCGAAGACGAAAAAAGAGAGATATTTTCCCCTTTTTGTGGTCTCTCTCTCCTCTGCGTGAATTGATTTTGGTTCGTTCGTGTCTTTCTATTCTTCTCTCTGCTTTACTTCACGGCACGGCACACTACCCGCATTTATCTTTGCGTTTTCAGTTTCTACTCATACGAAACCGCGGTGAATACTGGGTATTGGAAAATCTCTTTCACCATCAATACTGCTCGTACGACTAAAAGCAATATGAGTTTAATTTGATGCACAAAAGATTAATTTGTTGATTTTGACCAAAAAAGGCGTTTCAGAGCACCCGAGCATTCACTCGAGACGGAGGAAAAATTTCCTCATTTGTTATAACTCTCTTCTCGCTTCTGAAACGGAACACCACGGCGAGAAGTCCGAGAAATATATATATAGAACACGCATGAAACACAAAGCAAAATGAGTCGTTTTCTTCTGTCGTCGAAAGGTTGCGTTGGTTTCGTCGACCCCAAACCCGTCAAAGTCTTTTGTCGACGAAATCATCATCGACGGGAAAAGAACCAACGACGACGCGTTGACGTCGTCGTCGTCGTCGCCTCGTCGTCGAAGAAGAACAAGAAGAACAAGAAGAGCGACGGAGGAGGAGGAGGAGGAGGAGGAGGAGGAGGAGAACAAAATCAACCGCAACGAATTACCGGCAAAAAGAACGGCATGAGCGTCCACGCGCAGATTCGATTGGTGGACCGGTGGAAGAATTCTGCGAAGAACAACAACGCGGAAAAGAGCGAGTTGACGTCGTTAACTGGACCGAACGCGGCGAGTAAGAAATCGACGACGATTCAGACGACGACGCAACAAAAAGCAAACGCGAAGAACAACCAACACGTAAACGACGCGTACCAGGCAGAACTGAAACGACGACGCGTTTTAGCCGCGGAGAAACGCGAGAAGGAAAGAGAAGCGTATTTGCGGAAGACGGCGCTGGACGCCAACGACGCGAGCCTGGGAGCGTTTTTCGATTCCTCGTCGAAGAAGACGAAGTGTTTCGTGGACGGGTACAACGTGTGCGGAGTACCGGACGAGGACGACGCGAGGATGCGCGTCAGTGGGAAAAGCGGCAGTGGTGGCGGTATACCGCATTTGCGGAGGAGGTTTTTAGTGGAGGGAGATTTGGATGGAGCGAGGAAGATTTTAGAGGAGAAGGTGAAGGCGTTTGCGATTTCGAGGAACATGGAGTGCGTCATCGTTTGGGATAACAATAATTATCACACGAATAATAGTGGTAGCAGCAATAGCAATAGCAGTAGTAATAGTAGCACTGGGATGAGTGAGAAAGAGCGGGCGGAGGATATAGGCGATGGCGTGACGGTTGTGTTTACCGGCAACGGGCAACTCGCGGACGGGTACATCGAACGAGAAACGAAACTTCTCGCCGAGGAAAAAGACGGCAAGAACGTATACGTCGTGACGAGCGATAACGCCGTACGCATGGCGGTATCTTCAGCAAACGCGCGCGTGATCGATTCGGGTAATTTTTGTCGCGAAATTCGCGACACCGAGCGCGACGAGGATGCGATTTTGAGAGAGCTCGCTTTAGACGCGCGGTGGGGAGGCGGCGCGAAGCAGAATAAAGCCTCCATCGGCGCGAGCGTTCTCGGCGACGCGTCCGCGCGCGAGAAAATGATGAAACTTCGCGAGATGGCGAGAAACTCGTCGAAAGCTGAAATGAACGAAAAGTTGGTCGGTAAGAGTGGAAGCTTTGGTCGATTTAAGCGGCAAAACAATACCGCTACCAAAGCGACGAAAAACAAAGACGCGACGACGACGACGACGAACAAGAAAGAAGCTTCGGACGGAGAAGGCACGAACGTCACGAAACGTTTACTCATGCGCAGAGCGCGAATGGATGAGAACGCGAACGACGACGACAGGAGCAGCAGTAGCAGTAGCAGTAGCGGACGATGGGGATCTTTTTAATAACGGCACGTTACTTTTCCTCCTCACTTTTTATCCTCCTGTTATTTATCTCACTCGTCATCGAAGAGGACAAAAGAAGAAGATCGAGAGGAAGGAAAAGAGAGACAGAGAGTAGAGCGCGCGATATGATGATCGCCTCGTCGTCGTTGGGTGCGCGAACAAAACCTCCTCTTTCGTTCTCAAAATCGTTTCAGAAGAGGAAGACGAATTGGAAATCGAGCCGCCGCCGACGCAGCGCTTCTTCGTCTTCTTCGTCTTCCTCGACGACGAGCGAGGAGACGAACGCCGTCCTCCTAAACGCACGAGTTCAAGAAAATAACGCGAAGAAAAAGAAATCGTCCTCGGGGTTATTCGAGGTATTCGGTTCGGATTTGTCCTCCTCGGCGCAGTACCCGGACGTGCCGCGAGAGCGAACGCACTGGGTGGAAACGGACGAACAGTTGAACGTTTTGGTGGAGGAGATTCGAGCGGCGATGAAAAAGGAGGAGGAAAAGAAGGACGACGACGACGACGGCACCGAGTGTGAAAAGAATTCATATCGCCGCCAGCGGCTTCCCGTCGTGCTCGGACTCGATTGCGAGTGGAAACCAGGGGATAACACGCCGGTGAGTTTGTTCCAAGTGGCCACGAGAGAGAACGTGTATTTGTTGGACGTGTTTGCGTTCATGATGGATACCGGCGGCGGAGGCGAAGAAAAAGGAACGGCGGAAGCGTTCGATGCGTTTCTGAAGCTGTTGTTTGAAAACGAAACGTTAATAAAGCTCGGTTTTGGATTTGATTACGATATTAAGCGGTTGAGGATGTCGTACGCGCCGTTAGAGGAGACGTTATCGATGGATAGGAGGAAGAAAGGGTGGATCGACGTTCGCGAGTTGGCGTACACGGCGGACGCGGTAAGTTCGCACAATAAGAGAAAGTATAAGCACCAAAAACGAGTCGGTTTGGCTGCGCTGACGAGGGACATATTGAAGTGTAACTTGGATAAAAAGTGCCAAGTGAGCGATTGGTCGCAGAGACCGTTGTCGGATCCGCAGCAAAGGTACGCGGCGACGGACGCGTATTCGTTGATTTCGATTTTAGACGTCGTCTTGTTTTCGAGAGGTCGGTGGAATAACGACGAGGAGATTTCCGACGGGTTACAGCTCGTGCAATACGGCGGCGGTGGAAACGGAGAAGCTGGAGGAATAGATGGTCGATTCGTCAAGCGCGTGTCGAAATCGAAAATGGCAAAAATGGAAAAGGCGGCGTTTTTGAAACGACAAAATAGCTCCTCGCTGAGAAACGCTCGAGAGACGGCGTTGCACGAAGCGAAGGCGGATTTGACGCGGTGCGTCACGGATTATTTAGGATTCGCGTGCGTAGGACGCAAAGGTGCGATCGAATTGCTCTCAGAGAACGGGTGTTCCGTGCGAATGCCAAAGAAAACAAAGAGTAAAGTGGACAACTGGGAAAACGCCGTCGCGCTCTTTTTAACCGTGGACGAGCCGAAGAAGACGCAGCCGGCGCAGTTTCGGCGAAGAGAGGATGATAACTTTTTGACGTTACGCCTGGAAAACGCGGAAAAGTTTTTCAGCGAAGACGCGGAGGCGTACGCTCGAACGAAAGCGTGCAAAGCGAACGACGGCGGGAAATCTATCGTCCTCTTTGCGAAACGAGGAAGTAAAGGAAAATTTGTATTTTGCGGTCGATTAGAGAGCAACAGTAGCGGTAGTATTAGTGGTAGTAGCGATAGCGTGATAGCGAATAGTAGCGACGCGTTGGATTTGACTTTAGTCGACGGAGATCGCCTGAGTGAAACGCCGATGTTTTACCAAATCATCGGCTGTCATCTGTAAGTTTTTACGCGCGTGTATATAGTTACATCGTGTTGTGTAGTGAATTTAGACGTAGACGTGTTGTGATGTTGATATATTTACTGTATTTTTACGTTTAAATGATGTGTGGGGATTAATACGCTAAGTTTCTCTCTCTCTCTCTCTCTACCTACCATAGAAAATTTAGTGCAACGGTCGCTTGTACTCCATCGCCGCGGTTTCTTGGATGTGTTCAACCGGTCTCTTGGCCAACAAACCGTGGTGAGACAAAACCTTTGCGTTTACCCCGTCCGGAAGCGCTCTCCCCGACGCCTTCCACTTCACGTAGTCGTCTCTCTTGAACTTCGTAAAGCCCCAGTTTGTACTCTGGACGATTTGCTGGCGTCCCGGGAACTTGAACTTGGCGCGACGGAACGCCTCCACCGCCTTCGTCGCGTGCACATCCTTCGTTCTAATCGACAACATGACTTGACCGATAGAAATTCTAGACGCCACCCCTTGCGGTTTACCGAAAGCCCCTCTCATGCCTTGCTGCAATCTATCAGCGCCGGCGCACGACAACATCTTGTTGATTCTCAAAACGTGAAACGGATGCAATCGAACTCTCAAGTGAAACGCATCCTTACCCGCGTTCTTAACCATGTACTTGTTCGCCGCAATACGACCGGCTTCCAAAGACTCGGAAGAGACTTGTTCCTTCTCGAAAGACACCAAGTGCACGCACGCCGGGAACGCGTCCACGGAGTACTTCTTCATGCCAGCATCGTAGATTCGGATTTTCGGGTCCGGAACGCCTCTGCAATACCTAGATTTCGGGTACGGTTTGTTCTTGATCACGCGGTAACAGCGCGCGGGACCTGTTGTGTTTTGTCATGTTTTGTTGGTTTTCATCGCGAGGAGAAAGAGAGAGAGAGAGAGAGAGGTAAGTTTCAAATTTCATTTCGAGATGAAAGAGGTCTTCCACAAGGAGGATCGCTCTCCTCTACCGCGCGTTTCGTAAACTCCCGTCGCGCGCTCCGCCAGGACGACGCGAACGTGAGAAACGTAAACCGTTCAAAAAACACCTCCAGAAAAGAAATTCTGCGTGACATTTGAACGCGAAAAGAACCGTTCGCATCCGCTCAGACTCCTAATAAACCCATTTGTTTCGCGCAAAGTCATCCGTGTAGCCCTATCCCACAGAACGGGAGCGCGAGAACGAGAGCCCATCGAGACGGAGAAAAACAAAAAATCTCTCTCTAAAACACACACGCGAGAGAGCAGACCGCGCGCACGCGCGTCCTCCGAGAGGAGGAAGAAGAAGAAGAAAAAAAAGGACGAAAGAATAGAAAAAAGAACGCACGTCTCGCCATGATTGACTTCTTTATTCGGTCGAATTGAGGTCGCGTCGTGCGAGAAGACTGAAGATTTCGAGCGTTGTGCGCTTCACAAAGGGCGAAAACGGAAAGAAGAGGACAGACCCGAAAAAAAAAAACCACAGGCAGAAGGAAAGCAAAAAAAAGAGCAAAATTTCTGTTGAAAAAAAGTTTCAAATCACCAACAAAATTCCGTAGCACGACTCCTTCATACTTCTCTACGAATAAAGAATAATGGGCGCGAGCTTTGCAAAGATGGAAGCGCCTTTAGGCGCCGGGGGCCCCGCCGACGACGGGTCGTCGCTCCTTCCACCGGCGGCGAGAGCGGGAATGACGGTACGTATTTAAAAAAGAAAAGAGAGAGTGTGAGAGAATTGGATTTCTTTGATCATCTCTCGTCAGCTCTGCTCTGAAATCATCGTCCGCTCTCTCGCGTTGTTTTTATGTGTCTCGTTTTCTGCGTCGTTTTAGTGTTCCACTTTTACTTGCGCTCTCCTCCGAGGGAGGCGTTTAATTCTTCGGAATGTTCTGGGTGTTCGATGTTGTGACGAGTGTTACGCGCAGATCTTGAGTGGAACTCTCGTCGCGTTTTTATCGTCATCATCATCGTTCCTCCGCTGACGTTTTTTCTTCTCTCTTTCTCTCTCTTTATTATCGTATGAATCAAGGAACCGACGACGAGCGATGTGAACGGCAACAACAGCGAAACGAATAAAGAGACGAACAACAGAACGACGGACTTCGGGAACCTCCCGTTGCCGTGCAAATACGAAAACTTGCAGACGGAAATGCTCATGTCGCTCAAAGCGGATTTCTTTGAAGGCGCGAGATTTGATTACAACAAACAGCTGAACCAGAAGTTTTTCTTGTCGCACGGGTTTTCGATGACGAACGCGGAAATTCCAGCCGCGAGTGGACACATCATTAAGATTCCGTCGAGCTCGTACGAGTTTGGAGCGAACGTGGTGGATTCGAATTACATGTTGGTTGGGAGAGTGTTTACGGACGGGAGAGTGAGCGGACGAGTGAAGTACGACGCGACGGAAAATTTAAGCTTTCGTGTGCAGACGAGTAAAGAGAGAGAGTATTCGCAGATGATGTTGGACGTAGACGCGAAAGGATTAGATTGGCAAGCGCAGATGAAGTGCGGGAGTGGGGAGTTTTATGGGGTGAATTACATTCAAAGCGTCACCGAGAGAGTGGCTTTGGGCGGGGAAGGGTTTTATTTGGGCGCGAATCAAGGAGGGAAGAGCGGCGTCGGGTTTGCGGCGAGGTATAACGACGACGACGTGATTGCGACCGCGCAAGTAGCAACGACTGGGATGTGCTCGTTGACGTATTGCCAAAAGGTTGGGGAAAAAGCGATGTTGGCGAGCGATTTCTCGTGGAATTGGAACCATCGACAGGCGAGCGGGTCAGTCGGGTACGATTACGTGTTGCGACAGTGCAGATTGAGAGGGTCGATTGATAATCAAGGCGTGGTGGGGATGTTTTTGGAAGAACGGCTGAGCATGGGGTTGAACTTAATTTTTAGCGCGCAAATTGATCACGCGTCGAAAAACCACAAGTTTGGGTACGGGATGACAGTTGGAGAATAGATATGTATCGTCGGCGTCGGCGTTGATGTTTAAAAATAGAAATTGTTGACGCGCGGAACGCCGCAAAAGAAAAGAAAAGAAAGGAAGAAAAACAAGACCATCTTAAAACCAGAGAAAGACACAAAGAGAGAGAGAGAGAGAGGAAGCATGAGTAATAACCACCGAAAACAGCATATATATTAATAAGAAGAGTAAAGTATTGTTATTATTGTCAGTGCTCTCGTTTCTTCGTGTTTCAGATCTCTTTCGTATCTTCTCTTTTGTATACATCGTTCGACTATGACTACTTAACTATAAAACGCGTATATAAATCTACTCGCTAATGATTCTGTGGTGGACGTTAGTTGCGCACGCACCACATGGTATTTACAATCCGAATTTTCTGAGCGCTTTTTGGTATTCTTTCGAAAGACCTTGAACGATATCCCTCAGAGATTTTTTTTGCCCGGGTTCTTCTTTTGTCGGCGGCGAAGAGGTCTCCATAGGTAAAGATAGCGTCGATCCGTTGTATTGCATATCCGTAGATTCCATGTCCATCCGTCGAGAGTTCAAATTTGGTAACATTGACACTATTTCGGAAACCGTTATGGACGATCCCGCAAGTTTTTCGAGAGGATCTGTTTTCAAGACATCTTCGCTGACTTGTCCTTCCAAAGCCGCGCCGGCAAGCTGCCAGCGCTTCCTCGCCTCAAACACGGATTTCTTAGCTTCCTCCGTCACCAACCCGAGAGATTGGCGGAAAACGACGTGTCCGGGTGAGCTTTGCGATCTACGAGCGGCTTCTTGAGCGGACAATGTCGGTTTTGCGAACGAATCGGATTTCTTGAGCGTCACCACTTGCATCGGCGCAGGTGCCGCCGGTGGGGCGAGAATGCGCTGTTGAGATTTAGCAGCGGCGAGTGCACGCGCGTGCGACTGCTCAGCGGCGGCGGCAGCGGCAGCAGCCGCGGAGAGTTTTGGCGCACCGCCACTACCAGCAGCGTTTGACGTTGCAGGAACTGCGGCTTGTTCTCGGGCTACCTTTTGCATCACCTGTATTCTCGGTGGTTCCGGAATATACATCAAATCGCGCCACGCGTCGCATCCTTCCGTTCTTTCTTTCACCCACTTCGCAATGAATCCGTTCTTTCGTGTCTTTTGCGTTGGCGTCTTTAACTTGTCGTCTTCATTTTCTTCCTCCTCCGGAAAAGGCAAGAGTTCGCCGGCAAACGCTTTGATAGAGTTCACGTACGCCACGAACGAGACATTTCGTCCGAGCGGCGGGAAAACCTCGTACGGTTTCTCTTTCATATTCGCGACGTTATTAGAGTAGTTCACCAAATACGACGACCCGTTGCCGTTATACCTGTACGCTTGTAAGAGTTGGTTGTCGCAGTGGGATTGCATGGTCGGACATCGTTTATCGAAAGGTTCTCGATCGACGCCGGATTTACCGAAAACGTTATACGGTTTGAATGTTTCGCGGTTTTTCTTCTTTTGAAAGATCCCTCGTTTCATTTTTTCGTCATTTTCGTCGTCCGAGTTATCTCGAGAATATTCGCCGCCACCTTCGGAAACCAATTCGCTTTGCTGCTTAGAGGAGTCTCCGCCCAGATCATCCAACGACGGGAACATAGAAGACATTTGAAACGTCCCGTTAAATCCTTTCTTCTTACTCAAACTTTCTAATATTTTCTCGTGCACTAAGCTGCGCATCTCTTTCAAGCCTTGTTGAGCGATTCCAAAGTACGGCGAGTTTGGACCGTTGTAATCCTGACAGTTTGTATACATCAATCGCAAATCCTCCTCAAACATCGACCAGGACGTGTAGTATTTCTTTTCCTTCAAGTTTGAGCGAATAGTCGATATATCCATCGGTCGATCGATCATTTGAAAGTATCCCGGCGCGATAGCTTCCGTAACCGGATTCAAGAAGATTTTCTGCTTGTCGAGTTTTTGCAACTGTTTTATAATTTCCTCCATCTGACCTTTCTTTGGCGGCGGCAAATCGCTTTCTTTCATTTCACCACTACCACCACCACCACCGGCGCTTAAATTCTTACTCGATGGTATAGATGGAAATGGGAGTTGTTGGTTTACCCTTTGCGGTTGTTGTCCAGCAATATCCGTGCCTATACCGCTACTCTTTGCGCCTTTCTTCTTCCCCATCTCCTGTTCTCTCTCGAGCCTGGCGAGCATCGCGGCCGGTTTCCCGCCGCCGCCGCCACCAAACGGCGACGGCTTCAACGAACTCGGCGGATGATTGTTGTGTTGTTGATGCCCACTCCCACCACCACTACCGAACAATATATCGTCCGCCAAATTTGACCCACCGCTCGGCGGCGAAGGGAAATTTATATCCCCGATGTCGTCGAATATGTTGAACGCGGACACCAATCCGCTCGCACCACCGACCGTCGACGGCGGCGTTTGCTCCCTCTCACTCCTCCTCCCGTTCGTAGTACCACTTTTTTTCATCGTCCCTTTCTTCTGCGTTTTGTTGTTGTTCATATTATTCTTAGTGTTCTTCGTCCCCGGCGTGGCCGAGCGAGCGCTCGCCAAGCGACTCAACTCTAATCTATCGCTATCGTCTGCGCTCCCGCTGATATTCCCGGGACTCGTCGTATTCGTCGTCGTCGGTCCATCCGACGGTAACATCCCCATCATCATCATCCCGCGAAGCTCTTTCCCTCGTCCCGTCTTCGGAACTGCCGCCGCCGCTTTGGGCGTCTTTGCCTTCGCCGGTCCTCTTTCCCTCGCCGCGAATTGTTGCTGCTGCCTTTCCAACGCCTCGATTTTCGCTTGCAATTGCTTCGCTTTCTTCTCCGCCTCGTCCTCGTCCTCGTCTGAATAATATGTATCGTCGTTCCTTCTCTGCTTTTTCGCTCCCATCCGCTCTTTCTCGTCCTCGTCCTCGAGCTCGTCGAACTCGCGCTTCTTCTTCTTCGTCTTCATCTTCGACCCTGGATTGGATTCGTCGTTTCCGTCGTCGTTTCCATCGTCGTCTCTCGTCGTCGTCTTGCCGGACAAAACCGCCGCCGGGGGACCGCCGCCGCCGCCGCCGAGCTTAAACTTAAAGCTCAGCTTCGGGGCGACGACTTTCTTCCCCTTTTCCTCCTCCTCCTCCTCCATTTTGTCAAAGAAAAGCGAAAGTTGTGCGCGCAAACTAAACTACTCTTCTTGTGGTCTTTTCTTCTTAAATTCTTCTTAAATAAGGAAAATGTCAAATGCGTGGGAAAAAGGTTTCCTTTGCGCAACCTCGTTTCGTTGGGCGAGCGCTGCTTTTAAAAGAGTACTACGTTTTATTCGTATTCGAATTGTGCTAGTATTACTACGCGTTTACTACTACTTTTTCTTCTTCGATGCTTTCAACATCGCTTCTCTCTCTCGCACGATGGCGTTTTTCGGTTTGATGGATCTCTCCGCTTTCGACGTCGTCGTCGTCGTGAAGCCGGTTTTTTTTCCTCCTCCTCCTCCTAATCCTCCAGTTTGTCCTCCGAATTCTTGGTACGTGAGTCCTTGCGCGCCGGAGAGTTTGGCTAGGCTGCCACCGACCGTGCGCGTGCGTCGTGCGGCGGCCAAGGCGGAAAGTTTTGCCTTCTTTTGTTTCATCAAGTTGCCTTCTAAATCGTCCTCGTCGACGTCGAGAACTTCTTCGCCGGCTTCGGCTTCGCCGGCGTTGAGCGTTTTCGCGAGTAAGTCCAACTGCGTGGCTTTCGTCGAGTACATGAGTTGCACTTTATCGTTTTCGCCGATTAAATCTGGGACGATTTTAAACGCGTAGCCTTGCTGAATGAGAAACTGTTGACGCTTGGTGGAAAAGTACATTTCGGACGTGTCTCTGGAAACGAGCGAGTAGAAGAAGGCGTTGTGATCGTCGCTGTCGTTCTTCTTACCAACTGTGGCCGCTTTAGGGCGCAAAATGCGCCCGAGACGTTGCGCTTCTTGTCGACGGGATCCAGCGTGGGAGGATATTTGAATGATGACGTTCGCTTCGGGAATATCGATGGAGTTATCACCAACTTTGGAGAGGAAGATGGTGTTGATCTCGTTGGAGTATTTGAAGGCGTGCAAAACGCGCGTGCGTTCGGCGTGACTGGTGTCGCCGTAAATGAGCGGTCGTTTCAATGCGGTGGCGTATTCGCGCAAGGCGAAGATGTTATCGGAGAACACGATCACTTTATCTTTCCTGAAGTTTTCATGGTACGTCATCAAGTATTGACACGCCATGAACTTGTTCGGGTTCATGCAGTATAACACTTGTTTTTTCATCGAGAACTTCGGGTCGAGGTACTTGGCGAAGAATTCTGGGGTCATCTCGCACCACACCTCGACGCATTGCACGTTTGCGATGTGCCCATCGCGTTGTAAATCGAGCCAATTCGCCTCGTATAACTTTGGGCCGATTAGAAAATTAAGATGTTCGACTTTATCGTCCTCGCGAACCAACGTCGCGGTGAGGCCAAGTTTACAGTGCGCTTTTGTGATGCCGATAACTTTTCGAAACATCGCCGCAGGGACAACGTGGACTTCGTCCAGGAGCATCGTCCCCCACTCGCGACCACGTATCGCGTTGAGAATCTTTTCCGAAGCTTCTGAACGTTTCCCACCCGCAGAAATCATGTTGTACGTGGTCACGCACACGCACGGACAATTGTTCGGAGGGAACGTCTCTTTGTTTTGACTCGTAAATCGAACAATCTCGCGATCGGTTAAATTCGTCCACAATTTGAACTGGCCCGCCCACTGATCGACACTCACCGACGAAGTGCACAAACACAAGCACGATTTCCCCACGCGAACGGCTGCGGCTATACCGGTTAGTGATTTACCGGCACCGCACGGTAAAACGATGATGCCACTTCTCGCGCGACCGTTGCCGAACATTTTCGAAAGCGACTTCTCCTGGTACGGACGAATTTTCGTCATCGGTTTCAAGCGCACGTTTAAGTTTGGATTCACCGTATCGTTGGTAAAATCGTACTCTTCTAAAGCTGGGAATCCTAGATTTCCAGGGAGACACCGCTGTTTCACTTTTTCTACGTCTAACGGTTTGATTTCAAACGAGTGGATCGACCGCGACGGATCGTATTCTGGTTTATTCAACTGCTCCTCGGCGTCGTTCTTTTCTTTCTCCTTCGCAACCTTCTCGTCTCCTTCTTGTTCTAGTTCTTGTTGTTGTTTCTCGGTCTGTGCGATGGCATCCGTTAACTTTTCCGCGCCAACTTCTTTCAAACCAAACGACGTCTCAAACATGCCGCTCATCCCTTTGCTCGCCCCGCTTTTGCCGGCGTTTGGATGGACCACCCTCGCGCTCCTCACCACCTCGTCTTGCAACAACTTCTCCAAAATCTTCGCATCCGGTGATTCCAAGAAAAACTTGTTCCTCTTCAAAACCAACTTGACTTTCCCGTAATTTTTCGTACACGCCGCGATGAAGTGTTTCACCTCCTCGCTTAAATTCGTCTTGGACAATCGGTCTAAAACTTCCGCGATTTTCTCCGTCGTCAACCCAATACTCACCGCCGCGTACAGCGAGTGTGGCGTCAACACGTACTCGTGTATGTGTTCCGGTCGACACACCGGTTCCGCGACCGCGATTAAGAAATCGTACGCCGCTTTATACAGAGGACTAAACGACTCTAAAAATATCCTGCCGTCCGAACACACCCACAACGGCCGATTCGGATGGTCCACTTTCAAACTCAAATCGCTAAAATCGTTCTCGCCGAACCCGGTGCCGCCTTCCCAGAGCGAGTTGGTCGCCTTTTCATCCTCGCTCTCCGACTCCTCGTCCTCGTCTGAATCGTCCTCGTCTGAATCTTCTTCGTCTTCCTCTTTGGCGGCGACAGCCGCGCTCTTCCTCTTCTTGCCGGTTTTCTTGCTCGTCTTCGCTTTTTTCTTTCTCACCTTCCCAACGTCGTACTCCTCGTACTCCTCTTCCTCTTCCTCCTCTCTCTTTAACCTCTCCGCGAACGAGGACTTCTTCATCGTAAACGTCAACATTTTATGCTTCTTCTTCTTTTTTTGCTTCTCCTCTTGTTGAAAGTCATCCTCCTCATCTTCATCTTCGTCCTCATCTTCCTCTTCTTCAAACGACGACGACGACGAAGGACTGCTCATCGGCAAAACGTCATCCTCCTCCTTCTTCTTCTTCTTAAAAAAAGTCACCTTCAGCGATCCAGTCTGCGTCGAAATCGTCGGCGTCTGCTTCTTCCCTTGCTCTTCGCGCATCGCTTCCTTCGATTCCAATTTTACTTTTTTCATCTCTCTCGTTCTCTCTCTCTCTCTCTCTCTCTAAACTTCCTCCAAAAACAGACAAGCAGGAGGCCACCACAACACAACACCAACACCCAGAGCCAACGATTGAGAGAGAGAGGAGAGAGGAGAGAGAGAACGAGAGAGAGAGGAGCACAGCGGCGACGGAACAGAACAGAGCAGAAGAACTCCTGTGAAGTACAACAAAAGAGAGAAGAGAGAGACGAGACATTTTTTTTGTTTAGGGTTTATTCTCGAAACCCTAAACCCCCAAAACCCTAAAAAAGGCTCGTGGTAGAAATTCAAAAACAGAAGAGAGAAAATCGCTTCAGAAGCTCCGCATAAAAGAGGACACCGACGCGCGCATTTTGCGGAGCATACATGGAGAAGATGACCGGCGAGGACGTGAAAAACATCACCAGCGATACCACCGAAACATCCGCCGGGGCGACCTCGTTCAGAAAGAAAGAGGAAAGAAGAGACGATTACGACGACGAGAAGGATGATGATGAGAGGAACAAAAAACGGAAACTTCTTTCTCTTTTGGAGCGGAGAATGATGGGAGGCGGAGAGAAGAAGGATGGAAACGAAAGCGAGGCGGCAAAAGCAGTCGCTCGAGCGACGACCGAGATATCAACGAACGATGACGATGCGACGAAAACAGAGATGAAAAATACGTTCGTCTGCGAGGCGAACGATTGCGTGCATTTTCACCTGTTCGAAGGAGGAGAAGGTTCGGAGGAAAAAACGTTTGAACCGGAGTTCGCGCACCAAGTCTTCCGCGAGGACGAGACGATTTACGGGTACTCGGAGGATTTATCGGTGGATGTTTTGTGTGCACCGAACACGTTCGAACCGCGATTCGTGGACGTCACGTACGGGGAGAAAGTGCGATCGAGTTTGAATCCGGCGGATGATATTCGAGCGAATTTGAACGCGTGGTTCCCGGAAGCGGGGACGACGACGACGAAGGAGGCGTTTTTGAAACAGGCGGAGGAGACGAAGGAGATGGAGATTCCCGGAGATGGTGGGAAAATTATCGCAGAGTGGGACGGGGAAGGCGAGGAGGAGAGCGGGTTGAGGTATTCCGTTCGCCAGTTTGAGTTTAAGGAGTCCGAGAGGGAGACGGTTGGGCGATGGCACGATAACGTGGAACCGTTTGTGGCGTTTTATATCGACGCCGCGTCGAAGATTGATAAGAGCGACGGAAGGTGGTTGTGGTTCGTGTTAATCGCGCAGAAAAAGGATAATTTGAAACGGTGGGCGACGTGCGGATTTAGCACTGTGTATCAGTTTTACGCGCATCCTTTTCAACGAAGGTTGAGGATTAGTCAAGTGTTGGTGTTGCCGCCGTACCAAAGGAAAGGGTTCGGGGCGAAGCTTTTAGACGCGGTGAGAGTGTACGCGCAGATGCAAGATAAAGAAGAAGGGAAAGAGATTGCTGATATTACGGTCGAAGACCCGACGGATCAACTGCAACGTTTACGAGACGTTCGTGATTGCGTCGCGGCGACGGAAAACGAGGGCATCGTCCAAGCGGTAAAAACCGCCGCGCGCCTCGCGTTTGCCGCCGCAACCTCCTCCGCGAACGGCGATCCTCTCGTCGACGACAGAAAACAAAAACTCAAACGCGCGCAATCCGCGCTCCGTCTTCCGAAACTCTGTTACGACACCAACTTCAAAAAAGACTTGAAAATATGCGAACCGCAAGCCAAACGCGTCTGGGAAGCGCTCTTGTTCGTTTGGGCCAAACAATGCGGAGCGCCAAACGAAGGCATCGTCGCCGACGCCTTCCGAACCAACGTGCTCAACCGCTTAAAGAAAAAACACATGGCCAGTTTAGGCAAAGGCGAAGACGACGTCGGGAGCAAACGCATCCGCGACACCGAGGACGGTTTCATCATGTGCAAAGGCGGCGGCGAAGGCGAACGCGTAGAAATCGAAGACGTCGTCGCGACGGAGAATGAAAAAAAGAATATCAACAACAACCGAAAAGGAGGAGAAGAGGAACACCATCGTCGCCACAACCAAACCGACGACGACGACGGAGGAGACGACGCGCGGCCGAAAGATCCAGCCGAGGCTTTAGCCAACCTCTTCCACGAGTGCTTGCAAAACCTCTCCTATTTGAGCACTGTCGTGAAAATGTAATAAGAGAACAAAGGTAACCCAAGTCACTTAGGCCAAGCACAACGACGAATACGTTTCATTTCATTTCATGCATACATCTTCCGCGCGTCAAATATATGCGCGCGTAATTAGGCGACGCGTCTCGTTTTTGAACATTTTTGGAGTCTTGGGATTTTCCCCTCTGCCAATTCTCTTTCGCTTCACTTCAAACCTTTCTCTCTCTCTTTAACTCTCGAACGCATTCACACGCGCGCACACACGAAGAGAGACAGACGAGAAATACTGATGAAACGATTCCTCTCCAACGTCCGAAGAGCTGGGAACAACGAATCTCTCGGGGAGTTCGGCAAGATGAAACTCCACGTCTGCTCGAGCTCGAACCCGACTCGCCAGTTGGAAACGATCGACGATTTACCGGAAGACGCGACCGTGCTCGACCTGAAGAAACGCTTCCACGTGAAAAAAAGAAAGTATTACCCGAGCCGACAGCGGTTCATGAAGTTGAACACTACGAGTGACGCGGAAAAAGAAGAGGAGGAAGAGGAAGAGAAGAAGACGAAGAAAAATGTCTTCAAGGGCGAAGCGTTAGTGCCGGATGGGAAAAAGCTGAGCGAATTCGGAATAGGGTACGGCGACGTCGTCTTGTTCAAAGATTTAGGCCCGCAAATCAGCTACCAGGCGGTCTTTTTCTGGGAATATTTCGGTCCTCTGATGGTGTATTTACCGTTTTATTTCTATCGCGAGAGAATATACGGACAGTTTTTTGGATTCTCGCCGAAGGAGTGCGCGAAGCCGTTTGTTCGGGCGCAAACGCTCGCGCTGTGGTTTCACTCGGCGCATTACGCGAAGAGAATATTCGAGACATTTTTCGTGCACTCGTTTTCGAGAGCGACGATGCCGATATTCAATTTAATTAGGAACTGCGGGTATTATTGGACGTTCGCTGGTTTGATGTCGTATTTTATTAACCATCCGAGGTACACGAGTCCGGGGGAGAGGCAAGTGACGATTGGATTCGTCCTGAGCGCTTTGTTTCAGCTCGGGAATTTCAGGTGTCACGTGATTCAAAAGAGATTGAGAAGCAGTGGGGGGTCTTCTTCTTCTTCTTCTTCTTCTTCGTCTGAGACGAAATACGTCATTCCGAGCGGGTTTTTGTTCGATTACGTGACGTGCGCGAATTATTGCTGCGAGATTTACCAGTGGTTGGGCTTTAACATCGCCACGCAAACGGCGTTTGGATATTTGTTTTTGATGACCGGGATGAGTCAAATGTTCCCGTGGGCGGTGCAAAAACACAAGAGGTTGAAGAAACTGTTCGACGGGACCAACGGGAAGAAGAAATTCAAACGACGATTTATCATTTTGCCGCCGTTCTTTTAAATAATCGAGAACGATTTCGAGAGAAAGAGAACGAGCCGCTAAAACGACTACGAATACTGAATACACCACAGAATCTATTTATACTATTATATTTTAATCTACCCTACATCTACGCTTTAATTACGCGTTACGTCGTTATACACATCTACTTTTTACAAGCGTTTTCTTCTCACCTCGGCACGTACGTCCTCCCGCTGATCAACTTCTTCTTAGCGCTCATTTTAGGCTCTTTCTGTGCCCTCTTTAACGTTTCTAAAAGTTCCTCCGCTTTCCCTCGCATTTTCTCGTGCCAATATCCTTTCGAACACTTCAAATGAGACTTGATAAAGTTCGGGAAACTCGCCAACATCCACACGGCTCTTTCCAGAGACTCTTTCGTCTTCACGTGTCTCGGAAATATCACGAAGGAAACATACCCACCATTCGCGTTCAAATCCATCTCATCGACCTCGTCACCATCTCGCGTCGTCGCATCGACGCTCGTCGTCAACTCCAACGGCGGCTTCTGCCCTGGTTTATGATAACTCACGAACGGCGCCGCGCTCAACTTTGCGCTATTCCTCGACGCCTCGGCGAAGTGCGCCAAAAACGCCCTCGCAATCACCACCTCGTCCTCGTTATTCGACAGCGACGAAGAAACGTGCATCGGAAACACAACCGTACACGACCTCCTTTCCTCCGCGCCTTCCTTCAAAGTGTCATCTTCCTCCACTTTACAATACATCGACACCGACGGCGACGCGAATTGCCGTCGCAGCGAAAACGAACGACGCTTCGCCTTCGCCTCCTCTTCCTCTTCCTCCTCCTCCACCACCAATCGCCGCAAACACGCTCGCAACGTCCCGTACCCGGCGTACACTCTCACGCTCGATATTAAATCGATCATCTCTTCCTTCTCCTCGGCTTCGTTCAGTTTCTTCAAATCCACCTCCACGGTCGCGTCGTACCCGAATTCCGCCTGTTCTTCCTCCTCCTCCTCAGCATCATCACTTTTCCCTAAACCGCGCACTTTCCGGATGATTCCGAGCGCTCGACCGCGCTCGAACGCGCCGTTCGATGATACCGAGAGGAATTTTTCCCTCGTCGTCAAAACTCTTTCGTTGTTGCTCTTTTCATCGTTGCTTTTTGGAAACGCGACGGACACGAGCGCGATGAGAGTGCGCTTCACGTCATCCTGAGAGGAAGAGGTCGACGAATGCAATTCGCAGCGGAAAGAAACGTCGTCGAATTCGTGCGCGATTTCGCACGAGATTTGATCATTCTCTTCATTCGCGATTGCTCGCAGGAGCCAATTCCGGACGAACGGGGACGCGAAGTACGCGTTGTTGTTCTCGAATTGAGTCATATAATTTCGCGAAACGATGCGCGCGCGCGTTTCTCGCGTCTGTGATGTTCTCTTTCCGCGACGGATGGATTTGTCCGGGAAAACGACCGCAAAATCGACAGTTACGCGACCGCTCTTTCGAAGGGCTTCTTTTCTCTCTCTCTCTCTCTCTTTTGCCTTTTCGCGTGTTGCAGAACGGATGATGCTTCGAATGCGCTTTCGCGTTTCGGGTTTTCCTTTCCCTTTCCCTTTCCGCAAAAGGAGAGCCTTCTTTCTCTTCCTCTTCGTCTTCCTCTCGCCGGGATGGTTTTCCCCAAAGCCGGGAGGACAAAGTCTGCATCGTCCGAAGTCCCTTTTCGTCCGCGTCGACGCGAGAGGAAGTTTTATTGGCAGCAACGGTGGGAGCAGCGACGGCACGCGCCACCACCACCAGTACGAGTATCGCGAACACGCGTTCGTCGGGTACACGGAGAAGACCAAGAAGACCAAGAAGAAGTGCACAGATATGAGCCAAATGTGTGTGAGTTGGGCCGAGAAAGGAGAGTGCGAAAAGAACCGGGAGTACATGTTCGAGAACTGTTGCTGCGGTGCGTCGTAGTAATAGCAGTAGTAGTAGCGCGACGATATTCCTCTTTCTTTCTCTCTCTCGCGCTTTTCGCTCTCTTTTACCCACCACCGCGGATGATGGTATCGATCGAGTCTCTCTGGGACGACGCGCTTTGCGTAAACGCTCGCTGACGACGCGTATATTTTAAAACGCGTATTATATCCACCTCTTTTGCTTTTACGACGCGCGGTAATTAACCACTACTCGCTTATTACGCGCAGCGTGCGACGACGCGGAGTGTCCGTCGATGGAGTCGCCGCCGCCGAGTGTTGACGACGTAAACGACGACGCGTCGTCTTTGACCGCGGCGAGGGAAGGTTTGATGGTTGACGAGAGAAACGTTTTAGTTTTGAAAGACGTGCGCTTCGGGGGAGGCGATGACGTAGGAGGAAACCGTCGGCGGATTAGGATACGGTTGCTGGAACGAAAAAGCCCGAAGATTGTGGACGCGTTCAAAGAGTTCGGGCGGAACGGTGTTTTGGGTACTTTTTACAGGTCAGAAGCTGTTCCGGAAGTTGGCGCGATAGATAATTACGGTGGGCCTGGACCACCGTACGCTTTGATACAAGCGACGCAAAACGGGAGGATGAACGGTGGAAGGATGCCGAGAGAGTTTGCGCCGATGGTCGAGAGAGGGTACGTTTGCTTGATAGGAGAAGGCCCAGATTGGTTCATAGCGATTGGATCTCACCACGAGTGGGGACACGGTCATAGCGTTTGGGGGATAGTAGAAGACGACGAATCGTTAGAAGTGGCGGACGCGATAACGCGACTGCCGATTAGACACGAAAAGTGGGGCCAGACCAACGTCACCGTTTTACTGGAAAAAGTGTCGTTCCAGTACGGGATAGAAGAGGTGGGTTACAAAAGAATATGAAATAATATGTGCTGGAAGTAGTAGTTTTTAAAAAGAGTCACTCTCTCATCGCCTTTTGTCTTCTCTCTCTTTTTCCCGCGCGTTCAGTTCAAATCGCAAAGCCGAAGAGAAGCAGAACAGCACGAGTCGCGCTCTTCTCTCTCTAATCACCTTTTGTCTTCGGAAAAAGAAGGGAGTCGGTGGGAAAAGGCATCGTTAGCATCGCGAGGAAGCCAGCCACGGCGCCAAGCAATAAGATGAACCCAACGATCGTCGCCGCAGCTTTATTCGGATACTCTTTCGCAGACCTCCCATCCTCGCTCGAGTCGTTTTCTTGAAGCAACGCTCTTCGTTTTCTTTGACTTTCGACGATCTCGTTCTCTTCTCGAGCTTGAGCAACCACCATTACTCCGAGCGCTCCCACGCGCTCCAAAACGTCCTCGATTTTCTTTTCCACAAACCTTTCGATTTTCTTCCTCTCGGTCGCATCTAATCCATCCAACGCCGCCATCCCACAAATTTCCGCGTACGCCACTTCGATTTCACCGGTATCTCTCGACGATGAAACTTTCCCTTCGCCGAACCTCTCCGCCGAGCGCTCCGAAAAACACGCCAACTCTTCGCTCAGTCGCCTCAAAGCGGAGGAGGTGAGAACATCTCTAGACTTCACACCGGTTTCTGAAACCATCGCTCGTTCGTACGCGTCCGCCTTCTCCCTCTTCCCGCCGCCATCCATCTCCAGAAATTCAGCGCGGTTGCATTGCATCGACACCGATTCGCTTCCTCCGCACGACGACGACGCCTTGGCCTTCGCCGCGAACTCGTACATTGTTGAAGACGCCGACCACGAATGCGAATGCGTCGGAGAAGGTGAAGAAAAAGAGGAAGAAACGAAAGATCCCTCCTCGCCTCCTCCGACGCCGCTACTGCACACCGATATCAGAATAACATCTCGCTTTCGCGCGAAATCCTCCGCGCTAAACCTCGCGCTCAGCGTTTTCTCCGTTTCTTCTTCTTCGTCTTCCTCTCGTCGAACCAAATTTTCATCCGTCTCGTCGTCGTCTCGCTTCGTCGCGAGCGCGAGCACCGCTTTCAGCGTCGACTCGTGCCGAACGCGCGAAAAGCCGCCGTTCCTCGCCTCCACGTCCTCCTCTTCCTCCTTCTCCTTCTTTCCTCGCGAGTTTCTACCGCCGCCCAAGACGGAAATCGAGACGTGCCACGCGTTCTTCTCGTTCTTTTCCTCCGCCTCGCGCGTCGTCGTCGTCGGTGGTTTTGCCGCAGACGCGAACACCACCATCTTCGCCGTCGAGGAATAACGACGCGGAGACACCAAAAAAGACAACGCGAGGACGTGCACGAGCGAGAGGAGGAGGAGGACAAACGTCGTCGTCGTCGTCGCCGTGGAACGTTTCGACGACGAAAACGTCATAGAGTTGAGCAAGCGAGGTGAAAATTGTGAGAGAAAAGGCGAGAGTCATTCAAGCGTCCAAACAACGAATTTGGTACGGCGTTTAACTGACGGTACGAATCTCGAGCGCGCGTTTTGTGTTTTGAAGTGATGATCGTTGGCTAAAAAAAAGCGAAAACATGCCAAGAGTGTGTACTTATTCTGAGTATTAAAATTCGTAGTCTGCGCGGAGAAACAGAAAACTAAACAATCATCAAGTTACTCAAATGCGAGAGCGGCGATTTGGTCGACGATTTGAGATCCAAGACGCCTTCGCCGACGCGTTGTCGGAAGGCGAATTTCAGCTGATCGTAGTATAAAGCGCCGCGCGCGAGCATTTTTGCCTCGACTTCATCCGATGGGTTTACGTTCGCGCCTTCTCGCGAAAAGAGGAGGAGGGGAGATGTGTTGAGGAGCATGTTTCTTCCCATGAGCGTTTCAAAGAATGGATCCTGCGCGACGGCTTCTTTGAGTCGAAGGAATTCAAAGAGGATGACCATCTCGAGGAATAAGTCGCGTTCGCAGCGCAACACGAATTGATCGTAGAGGAATCGTTCGTTGTATCGATCTAGACATCCCTCGCCAATCGCGGGAGGAGTTAAGGAGCCTTTTTTGAGGCGGTCGGAGATGACGCGACGTCGTATTTGGAGAACGTACTCCTTGTCCTGGTCGCCTTCCGCAGACTTACGGAGATTTTGCTTTAAGCGAATAATGTCGAGTCTCCACGCGTTGAAAATGTCGCGAAGTTCTCCGATAAATGTCCCGACGAGCTTCTGAGAGTAGTCGAATTCTTCAACCTCAGTGCCGAGAATTTCTGAAATTTCGCGATCCGAAGCCAAGCGGAAACCGACGGTGCACTCTTCGAGCGCTTGCAAAACCTCGAGCAATGTCGGCAACTCTTTCTGTTTGAGTTTCGGGTCGACGATGTACTTGTGATCGAGTGGGAGTCTTCTGCACTCTTTCAGGAACGTTACCGCTGTATTTTTGCCCAAAATGAGCGCGGCGTTGCCCTTCAATCGACGCAGAATACCCGCGCGTTCTCGACGCATCGAGCGGTTCATATTCACCTCTTTCTGGGACATTTTCTCAATTTGAGGGTATCCAAATATTTTGCGTATTCGGTTTCTCATTTTGAGCGTGACCAGGTTCAAGTGAGGGAATACGTCAAAGATGACAAAAATAACGAGGGTCACGTACGTGATCGAGAGCAACGTCACCGTGATCCACGTCAAAGTATCCATAGAGACGTCCGACAGTTCCTCTCCAAAGCCATAAAACAGAAACCCAGCGAACAAGATGAAGAACGCGGCGGTGCTCGCTATCCATTCCATGATATCCAACATCGATTTATCGTACGGTCGCAGGCGCACGACGCCGAGCATCCCGGGAACGAGCACGAGCATAGTCATGAGACACTGATCGAGCACGTTTTGAAAAAATACCGGAGTGACGACCAAGGCAAACTTTCGAAAGATGTATACCAATTCCCACCACGAGTAAGACGACTCGTATCTTCGAAATACAAAACCAAAGCGTTGCTCAGCCTCTAATAACTGACCAGCCGCAACCGATAACGGTCGAGTGCGGACGTCAATCACGTCGCGTTTACGCAACAAACGTCGATGCGTAAAGAGGAGAACGGAGAGGTAGAACGGAATGCCGAGCGTGTAAATTATCATGAACAGAACGACCAGAGGAAATATTTGTTCGTGGACGCCGACGTAGCACTGCACGGCTGGATCGGCATCGAGCGACGAGCGACCGTCCCCGCCTTCCACGCAATCGAAGTATTCAACGTTAATGTTTACGAGCTGCATGTACGACCAACTCATAAAAAGGAGGAAGGCGCTGTGCATTGCCCGAGCAAAAACTTCCGTTTGGTCTGGGGGTTTTACCGTCAAGAAGCGCTTCTTCATGCCAATCTTCTCGCGTCGACGTCGTCGACCTCCTCCTTCTTCTTCTTCTTCTTCTCCTCCGATGATATCATCTTCATCTTCATCTCCGTCGTTCTCGTCGGCAGTAGTGGCTTTCTTCTTCTCTTTGCCGTCGAGACGCTCGACGCTCGGATTTTTCAGAGTGGGATCCTGATCCTCTTCGAGTACAACTCCAAAGCATCGACCAATTGGCGCGTACACGTACGGCAGAAAGATTTTGTTGTGTAAGGTGACTATCAGTGTCACCACGAGAAACATGGAGCCGAGAACGAGTGGCCCAATGTTAACCAAGAAAAACTTCTTCGTCCAATTCCAAGACACGACGAAACAGTCGATCGAAAACAACTCCAAGTTCAAATTCACGACGCTCATGAGATTCAAAAGATCCAAAATTTCTTGAGGCCAAGCCAACTCGAGCTTTCGAAAGACGGATACGACTTGCGTAAAACCTACGATGATATTCACCGCACCAAAACCGTCTTGCATCTTTGACAGCAGGTTCAAAAGAGGGAGCGCGACAAACAAAAGAAGTGCGCCAAAGAGATACGGTAACCACGGGACATCCGGGCATTTTTTGCACCGCCCGTTAGAGCGAAACGCGTTGACGCGAGTGAAGTAAGGCGTGGCTTTCCCGTCTGAACATTCAGAACACGCTTCGCCCATGTACAGTTGATTCTCTTTTGAAATACCGCACACCCCGTTTCTGACGTCGTCGATGCTCGTCAACGCCGGGCAGGCTTCCATAGCAGCCGGCTCTATGCATTGTAAAATGCGACTCCCGTCGGTGGGATCGACCCACCAGCCCGCAGTCGGTAACGGAAACTGCTGATTTAAATCGTTGCACGATGCACCGGCGGCGCAGGCTTTACAGAACGGCGCCTCTGTATTCGCTTTGTACACCGAGGCTACTGGGGCGGCGAAGCGAGGATCGATGCACGAATAACCGCCGTCGCTACACTCCGCGATCGAGGACCAACCCGGGAGGTTACTTCGAACGGTCGTGGGAAGACACGACTGACGACAGCAATCGCCGCAATCCCATCCACACTCTGGAACATTTAAAGCAGGGTTACAGACACCGTTGCCGAGCGAGGTTTCCGAAAGTCCCGCGGTGATGAGCGCCGCGCACGTTTGTTTGACGTGGCCGACGCACTTCATGGCGTCGCCGTTAGGATCCTTGAGGCTTACGTAGTTTCCGTCGCCGTCTTGAGGAACAATGGCATCGTTACCAACGTCCGCAAACTCAGTGTGACTCACGATATCGACGTGGAGAGAACCATCCTCATACGAAGCGGAAGTTCCCGACGTTTCCGTGGTAAAATAGGATTTCGTCTGATCGGTTGCCTTGTATTTCGACCACAACTCTGACGCGCTCGTCTCCGCGTAGTCCGTCCAGTACCCAACCGGGCACACGCATTGTTGCAAACTTGAGGAACCGAGTTGCTCGGTTTCAATTGCTAAACCTGCCCCGTCGAAACAGGGCAGACACTCAGATTCTCCGTATCCGGGCTGAAAAGATCCAGCCGGGCATTTCGCGCACTCCGTTTGACCGGCATTCGCGGTGATTTCACCCGGAGGACACTCTTTACAGGACGTTTGGTCGAATTGACCGACTTGATTGAACCACCCTGGAGAACAGGCAAAGCATCGAGAAGTATCCCACCACCAATCCATATATCTGTGACCTGGGGCACACCGCGTGATGAGATTTACGGTGGCGTAATCAGGCGCTACCGGTCTCTTCAAACCCATCGCGTCCGTAGCTCTCCACCGAATCGCCACGGTTCCTCGCCGCTTACTCGGCATTTGAACGATGATCACACCGCCGGTAACCGTCTTTTCCTCCGTAATGGATGTCCACGTTAACCTCGCGCCTTTTGTACCGTCGGTGTTTGCCACGAAAATTTGTACGTCGTCATCCATCTCTCCTTCGTTTAGAGGCGCTAAAAGCACCGGTTCGCTCAAGAACCCGTTCGACTTCGCGGGTTCCACGGGCGATCCTGATACTTGCTTGTTGAAACCACGCTCTTCATCCATATCATAAGATAGGAGCGCGATTGCGGCTTCAACGACGTGATCGGGAGAACCCCACGAAGCGGAAACGCAAACGCCCAAAAGTAGCTGGCATCCGGCGCTGGCGACGCACGACGTCGCGTCGTTCCCGAGCCCAGCGCAGATTTCCATGCCCGCACGCGCCGTTTCTCCTCCCATGGGAATGTACCAATCATGTGTGAGCTTAGTAGCGAACATCAAAGGAATTTCACCGGCAGCTCGAGTCTCGAGAGCGTTTGAAAGCGTCAAGAGTTCTGCGAACAGACCCGACAAAGGAGACAACGAAGCCGGGACAAACACCCCATCTTCGTAGGTCAACGCCGCGCGCGTACGAACTCGGATATCTTCCAGCGAATCTATCGCAACATCTCCAACTATAATCGCATCGTTACACAGAGGATGGCTCGATGCAAACGAAGATAGCTGAAGCAAAGTAGCAGAAGTACCGGAAATTGCCAAATTTTCCATCGTGCGCGGCGCTTCGCACGCGAGAGTCGGTCGGTTGTTCACCGGCTCGATGTATACGTATACTTTCATTGATTGGGAAGCGTCTCCATTCGTATCCGTGGCCTTTAATTCAAAGGAATCGTAGCCGTAGTACAGCGAGTCTGGAGTGTAGACAAACTTACCGCACGCCTCGTATTGGTTGCACGGACACGAGACGGTGACGCCGGCGGTTTTGAGCGGCGAAGTGAGCTCACCACAGACAACCGAGGAGAAAGAGACATTTCCGATCGATGGCGGAGGTGCAGCCAAGAATTCTAGATCCTCCGTCAGCGTTTGCGAATCTATAGCGTAAAACACACCGGAATACGCAATGTTCTCCTCAACGTTGTACGCAAGTTCGAAATTCGAGGAAGTAGTCGACACAACTGGAGGCGTCGACGCCTCGTCTGCATCTGACTTCACGACAATACTTATTGATCCTTTCGCAGTTCGTTGATTTGCGTCGACCACGATGTAGCTGAACGTATCGGTGAATGATTCGTCCCTGGTGCCGTCAGCATTTACGACCCTTTCGTCGTAATCGCTTTGAGAGATGCTGTACGTGAACGGCGATTTACCTTGTTTAACGCCGAGTTCGCTCACGGATTCATCCGTAAACGTCAAGGTACCAACCGGCGCTCCTCCGTCCAGACGTATGAAACTAATAATGCTCGCGAATTCTTCATCTGTAATCGCGTCGGGATGACTGACCGGGAAATCAAACTCCTTTGGCTCCCACTCGACTCTGAAATTGTACGATTTGTCAGCCGCAACGGGATCGTCCGCTAAGGGGTTAATGTAGACGCTAAACTGAAAAGGCACAGAAGATTGACCGGTGCTGTCTTTGGCGATGGCAAAAAACGAATCCTCGCCGTTCGCGTTTGCGTTTGGCGTATACGATACGGCCCCGGTTGCAGAGTTCAACTCTACTTCACCCTTATTTGCGACGCAATTAATTTCATACGTAATTTCGCTTTCAGTGTCGCTATCTTTGTCGTCGACTCGGATTTGATAGCCGCTCACTTGGTTACCATCCTCGTTCAAAAGAATTTGTTGAACTTGTACCGCGTTGAGCGACAAACCAAGAATTTCTGGGGGATCGTTGACGACTTGAATTGTCAACGCTCGAGTCGTCGATGCCGTTAGGAAAACGAGACCGGCTCCCGGGACGTCGGTAACCTCAAAGGTAATCGTTCTGCTCAAAACTGTCGGATTATAACTCGTACTCTTGAAAGTGACCGCTCTGAGAGCTTGTTGATAATTTGCGATCGTATCAATACCGGTAAACGTAATCGTCCCAGCCTGAATCAAACCTTGGATAGTTGTACTGAGGGTTGCGCCTGAATAACTCAATTCATCGCCCTCGGTACCCGCGGGTGAGAGTGTAACTTTAGCGCTGCTGATTTGCGTCGAATCATCATCCGCAATGGTCAGCAATTGCGCGACATTTTTAGCATTTGCTCGTTCAACGTATATGTTCTCGGAAGTACTCGTAGTCATCACAGGTGCGTTATTATAACCCTCGACGGTAATGGCGTGTCTATCTGTCCCAGCGACATTGGTCGTCGTGTATCCGGTGTACTTTTCTGAAACCGTGAAGGTAACTTCCCTCACGTACTGAGTTCCGTACCACGGATCCTTCTCTGAGTTTACATACTGGATTGTCCGGAACATTTTTTGCGCTTCGTCTACCGATATTGTCGTCGTCGTAGTAACGCCAGAAATTGTCAATATCCCGTTTGATATATCAAACGTCGCTTTGAGATTGGCGTTCCTCGTGTTATCGATATATACGCCGGAGCTACACGTTCGCGATTGCGTCTCCGCAGTCACTTCCGAGTATGCCGGCGCCCAATTGTCCGTCACACCATCCACCAGCGTGCACTTGATAGTTAAGTAATCTTGTCGACTAAAATAATTCGTCACAATCTTGGCTGAAATAGAATCTAATGACGCAGTCCCGCTGAGCGTAAGTACGCTCGCAATCGTTACTGGAGTCAACGTGACCTTGGAGTTTTCCTCTTTAAACGTAATATCGTTCGCTTTACCGTACGCAGAGATTTTAACAGTCGGTTTGACAGCTGCAACCGTATACAATGAAAACGAATTCGTGAAACACGAAGCGATAACATCGTTGGTTCCAACCACTTGCGATGTGCTGATCCCATCCAATATTTGCCACTCAGAGGTCGCATCTTTAGAGTCAGCACGCATGCACTGGCAATACGCTCCCTCTGCCAAGCAATCGGCAGAATCGAGCGGAATTGTTAGTTCAACCAGGGAGGCGAAACTAACGGAGAGATCGGCAGTAGAATCGGATGATGTCATCTTATATTCAATGATTGACGTTTTCGTTTCATACTTTGTCGCGTCTTCGATAGCTAAAATATTAGATCCCTCTTCAGCTTCAATAATGGCCGTTTCTACATCAATTTTGAGACCCGGCCGCTCTAAAATTTCCTGAGGTATCGCGTTGGCTGGAATTTTCACCAAAACTACGCCGTCAGAATTATTTACTGTAGTCTCTTCAGTCGCCGCGGCAGTAGTATCAATAGGCTCTTCCAATTTCTCCACGTACAGTTTGTCCTTAATGGTCAACGCTAGGGTATGCGGAGGCAACGAAGCATACCTTGCATCTCCGGATGCGACGGATATTTTTAAATTTGAACTTCGCGGAGGAGGGTGAAGGCCTGTTTCGTGCGTATCCGCGGGAATGGTCAAGGTGACCTTCAACGCAGTTTCCGTGGTGACGTGGTCAGTCTTAGCCGCAAACGTGTGTGTGGTCGTTACCGAGTCGTCGAGACGTATTGTGAAAATTCCGCAGTTGCTGTAGGTTAGACTTAGGTCCGCTGTACAATCTTCGGTAACGGTAAACGTAACCGCCTCTTCCGGCTTTGTTTTTAATCTCAGCCAATAGACGTACGAGGTCTCCTGAGTGCTTTCCTGTATCGTATCGAACTCAAGATTCGCGGTACCCGCGATGGCTTTCGAAAAAGTAAAACCAGCTGTATCCGCGTCGGTTACGGTTACCGTAATGGAGGGAGTTGTACTGCTTAATAAGTTCGTACGCTCATAGACTTCATCATCAGTGGTAGTGAGATGCTTTATAACGTACGATAATGATCCGTCGATATCGATGTAGTCTCTTTCCTTTGACTTGACTTGAAAGGTAAGAGCGTTCGTCCGCGCAGTTTCGGGAGTCAACGTTATGGAAGGTGGGTTGATATCAAGGTTACCTACCGCTTGCGGCGTCACGGTAACATCGCCATCTGGAATCGTAGCAAGCTTGACTGCATAAGAAAAAATACCACCATCTTCATTGAACGTCCCTGCACTTGGCGTGAAAACAAATGCAGCTGTGTCGACATCATTAACGGATACGGTGACAAGATTTTCTCTCAGAAATAAAATTGCGACGCCGTCTTTGGTGCCGTATCCCGTGGTATCCGCAGTCGTGCCCGATAGTCTGACGTTGATTTTCTTGGTAACATCTTTGACCTTGTAGTCTCGAGGATAGGTCACACGAACTTCTTTTGGGGTTTTCCAGTCCGTGGCTGACGTTGCAGAGAACGTAACCGTCGAGGGCGAAAAGGAGAGAAGTGCCGAATCTGTTGTCGAACTGTCCTCCAATTTTAAAGTGACTCCCGCGTTCGGTTTACTCGTCAATTCAATCGTAACTTTTGCATCCGTACCTCCTTCCGTGAGCTCTAGTTCCGCAGGGCTCATTCGCGCGCCGGCGCTATGAATATCCATCACTGTAATACCCTCAACTGTAGTCGTTACACCATTATATGCCGTTAAAGCAGACGCGGCAGTCGCCGTCAACGAGACAATTTTGTTCGCCGCGGCTTCGCCGTCGTCCTTCGTCGACGTGTACGCAATTGGAACTTTGTAGCTCCACAAATACCCGCGGACATCTGCGTCGGTTTCAATAACCTTTTGGCATATGCAACAGTTTTTCTGGGTCGCAGTTGTAGTACACTGTATTAAGGTTGATGTTTCAAGACAACAAAAGACTACTTTTGAAGGAGACACCTCTACGCCTTCGTCTTGCGACCCTTTCGCGAGAGACACAGTAATTTTGTCTCCCGAAGGTGGCGCGGCAGAAAGGTAAAGTTCCAACGGAAGCGAAGAACCTTCGTTAAATTCTTTAGAGGTAGCGTCGAGCTCCAACGCACCTTTGTCGTTATCCGTGAGAGTGACAGATACCAACGCTTTAAGTGTGGCACCATCAAAGCTTGCGAATTGCCCCGTCGCCGTTGCGACCTTGTGCGTTAGAGTAATTGTTCGATCACCATCCAGTATTTCATTTGGCTTTGGTTTGAAGTGTACTTCCATCTTAATTGAGTTACCACACTGAGCCGGAATGAGTATTTCGTTCTCCACGTAGTCAACGTTGGAGGCAGTACTCAACGTCAACTGTCCAAGCGTACTCGCGGTGACACGAATACTTACACAATCCAGAGCCCCGAGAGTAACGCCAGACTCAGTATCTTTTGTGACTTGTACGATATAGTTGGTGTTCAGGTTTACGTCTTCTTCACTCAGAGTGAAGGTCGACTTGCCGTCTTTTATCGAAAATCCCAACGTTCTGACATCAAATATCTTCGCCTTTTCATCGTCTACAAAAGTAGTGCTAGAGGCGTAACGCTGAAACTCTTCGTGCGTATTTTGCGAGCTCAACTCTTTGGCAACCAAAATTATGGCATAATCCGTACTCGGTTGAATTGTAAACCCGATTGAGCCCGCGGGATCTTTGATGTTGGTATGCGACGTCACCGCATCGCTGCTTTTGATCGTGTGTACCGTATTCGCTGCCAAGCCGGAGACAACGCCGGCGGCGGCGATGGTCATGCCCGCGAACTTTTCATTCGCAGGGTCAAAATTAATGACCATGGCAGGAGTCAAGATGTTTTGCATGACCGTGCTCGTCTTTCCTTCAATGATGAGCCAATGCACATCAACATCGGAGTCCAACTTAAATTGAATTTCAAAACTCGACCCGAGGATGTTCGTCGCTTTCGGCGTGGCTAAAAACCTTGGCTTCGTTACATCTGGAGCAGGCGGCGGCGGCGGGGTTGGCGGGGGTGGAGGCGCGAGAGCCGCGACCGCGGTCGGTGCAACGATATTAGATATGCTTGATAATCCAGCACTAGTTAATTGAGTCGTCATTTCCGTTGTATCCGTGACAATCAATTTCGTCTCGATATTTGTCGTATCGGATATTGTGGTTGCTTCCACGGTAAATTCGACTTTCAAAACAGAGTCGACTGCCGAAAGCTTTCTTCGAGCAGTCACATCCGTGAAGGATGTAATCGATATAGCACCAAAACCTACACCTAGATATTCCGACATGCCAGTTTTGAACGCAGTCTGTTTTTCTTCGTCAAATTCTACTTTGGAGTAGCCTGTGATTTGCAAACTTGCCTCGACTGCCGCTTGTGCCGGCGGCGGACTCGGCGGAGGCATCGGCGGCGGCGGCGAGCAGTTTCCCAAAATCTCACACGCAAGCGGCGGTGGCGATGGTGGCGATGGTGGCGACGGTGGCGATGGCGGCGGTGATGGCGGCGGTGATGGCGGCGGTGATGGCGGCGGTGATGGCGGCGGCGACGGTGGCGGTGGCGACGGTGGCGGTGGCGACGGCGACTTTGCCTTGCACTTGCTAGGCTTCGTCAATCCGTTGGCTTCCGGGGTGCACGCATATAAGTTATTAAAAGCGTCTGCACCACCGAAAATTTGATTAGAATCCGTGAGAGCATCTTCTGCCCAAGTCTCTAAGCTTTGACTGAAAGCTTTCGCGTCATAAAACATAAAATTCATTTTTACGACTGAGGCCACATTCCATTCTGAGATGTCTCGGTTGAACGCCTCTGCTTTTTCAAACATATTAGCCATGGTTGTTACCTGTGTTACCTTCCAATTGCCGATATCTTGATCAAACGCTTTCGCTTTGAAAAACATACTCGACATATCCCTGACAGAACTCGTGTCCCACCCCGTGATGTTTCCATTGAATTGAGTCTCCTCATTGAACGCTGAATCCATAGAGGTGACGAGCGACGTATTCCAATCGCTGATTGGCCCGAATATAGAATCGGAGCAAATCCCGTAGACTGGATCGTCCGAAAGACAATCAGTCACTGCTATTTTAAAATCTAGATTTTCATCGTCACCCCGCGAAACGAAGTCAAGTTGACTTTCGCCTTGCCTTTTGACATCATCAGTATCTGCAAACGTGGCTCTTCTGCAAACAGGCTCGCTGAGAACGCCAAGCCTACACGTGTACCCTTCGTATTTGGTACCGTCCTCACTCGCGAGAATGTATCCCGGAAGACATGTTGGCTCACAAGAACAGCCATCAGAGCCGCATAGACCATAGTCGTTCATATACCATTCGCACGTTCCGGACGAATTTCCATTCGTTGGCATTAATCCATCTGGTATCGGACAGGATTTTGCTTGGCAGTACACGTCAGCATTCTTACGTCCATCGTCGCACGTGATCGAAGTAGGTTGCGGGAGGAGATCAATGCGTCGAATATAAGACATCTCATAATTCGAGTAACAATCATTAGGAGTTGCTATCGTGCTGCCCCACCTGGAGCAATTATGACTCGCCTGAAAAGCAGTTGCCTGATAAAAAAAACTTCCTTCGAGAAACAAATGGGACCCGTCGTCAGTGTACTCAATTTGATTATAATCAATAGCATTCCACAAAGCGCTGGAGACTCCGTACCAATGCCTTATCGTATAATTAAAGCTCGAGGCACCGACAAACATTTCGTCCGCAATTTGCACATTGTCGGTGTTCCATCCGGAAATGTCCGAGTTGAACTTCACGCAGTTTTTGAAAATTCCAGCCATTGACGTGACCGAAGACACGTCCCAACTCGAGAGATCGGCGTTAAAAGTTGTCTCGTAACCGGCAAAAAGATTGGACATGTCTAAGACTTTGGAAGTGTCCCAAGTAGACATTGGTCCACGAGTTCCAGAACACGTTCCAGAAGTTGGACTTTCATCGAGACACGACTTGACAGCCGATCTGATTGAAGCATCATCCAACTGTTGGGCACTAACCCAGGTATCACTAACCGCCGTACAGCTCGAAAAAGTAGGAGCGTCAGAAAGGAGAGCGCACTTCCATCGGGCCTTAAATCTGGTTGCACCAACAAACATGCTCGTTTTCGTGAGAGAGCCATGCGTATTTACCCAACTCGAAATATCGCCTTTAAACTGCGTTGCACTTTTGAACATTTCGATCATATTTCTCACGTTATATATGGCCCATGACGATATGTCTTGATCAAACTCGGAACATTGATAAAACATTCTCTCCATGGTCGTCACAGAGTCTACCTGCCAATTTTTGAGGTTGCCGTTAAAACTTTCATACAAATTTCCAACGAATCCATCCGGCCACGTGTATTCTTTATAAAACGCTTCCTTCATATTCGTCACTTTCGAGACGTCCCAGTCGGGCATCGTTCCGTATTCGGTAGCCTCGTCGTAGCCATACGAGTAGCACTGCCCAAAGATGGGGTCCTCCTGAAGACACGACGCGATAGCCTCGAAAAAGGTATTATCAGTCAAAGCGACCTTGTTATAATTCTTATACAAAGTAATATCGTAACCCTCGTTACACGTCGGGAGACACGTGCTTCCAGATTCAAGCGTCGCGTATTCAGAATCATTTGCCGAAGTGCAGTTACCATAGGTACCTTGCCATATTTCATAAATCGAGCAGCTCTCGTATTCGCGCGGCGGCGGCGAAGGCGGCGGTGGACTCGGCGGCGGTGGACTCGGCGGTGGCGGCGAAGGCGGCGGCGGACTTGGAGGTGGCGGACTTGGAGGCGAAGGCGGCGGCGAAGGCGGCGGCGAAGGCGGCGGCGAACAGTTACCATCGTCGACACAACTCGCCGGCGGCGGCGAAGGCGGCGGCGAAGGCGGACACATTGAAATTTCAGCAAAATTTTGCCACGTTGATGGTTTTTGAACGCAGTTTGAGCACAGGTACGACCAAAACGGATTCACCGAGCACGGCACGTTGATGGCCAAATCGGCGTTATTATCGAGCATTTCAAAACTCGAAAAGTTGGACGCGGCCAATTGATTGCTTTCAAAGGTCAAAAAGTTGACGCTGCTCAACTGAGGATTTTTGGAAATGGAAACTTTCTTCGCGCAATGGGCACACGCATCGACCGGTAATTCGTCCAGCATCATCTCGAGCATGGTCCATTTACTGTAACAATGCCAAGTACTAGTACTATCAGAATCCAGAACTGATCCAGCGCCCCACACGCGTTCAGCTGAGCACGCATTACTCCCTGTTTTCGAACAGCCCAAGTTATACCTAACGCCACTAACGGTGATCCCATTCTCTTCCATGTCTTTGTCCGAGATGGTGTTACCACCTTGAATGACAAACGCGTTCCAGTCCGTGTAATGTCTACAATAACCACTGTCGTCTGCAGCGGCTGCCAGGCACCACTCGTACTCTTCGCACAAGTTCAAACAGATATCCAGTGCAAATTTGGGGTCAGTCGACTGTGTTATGCTACGTCCAAGATAGATCCCCAACTCCCCACTTTCTTCAGCGCAATACCCCTGGCCCCGGTAAACAAACGCTTGTTCCACGGACGGCGAGGAGAACGATGTCGCGTTCACAAAGGAAAGCGCCTTTGCATCGCCTTCGTTTCCGACGATTGAAGTCATTGGCGCGAATTCGCGCAAACTTCCCGTAGCGGCGACAAACTGCGTCGCCGAACTCATTTGCGTGTAATCGAAGCTCAATATGTGATGCACAACGGCGAGATTTTCCATCGCGAGCGAAGCAATTTTGGTCACGCTTCCAGCAGCAATGGTCTGTGCGTCCGTCAATACTGCTTGCGTGATATAACCAGTTTCGACCGCTGCGGACGTTAGCGTAAACGGATCCAAGACGGTTCCGATACCGAGCTTATTTATTTCGTCCAGTTTGGGAAGATTAATGGTAAGACCCGAGACCGAATCAGCCTGTTTTATATTCGCCGAGTAACAAAAGGTTTCTCCTGCGGCGGCGGCGCACTCGTAACTTATGTAATACCCAATCACAACATCCCCGCATCGCGTCAAGAGAGGCGCGTCCACCTTGGTCAACTTTGGATTGTTGTACACCAACAAACCGCCGACGAGAGTCGCATGGCCGTCAATTTCGCCAAGTTTTGGAAATTCAACCGTCGACAACGCCGAATTATTCCCCACATCAATTGTGTCAAAAGTGAACAGTAATTCTGGCGCAGAGAAACTCGTCAAAGCTTCGTTCGATTCCAAATCCAAACTCGTGGCGTTGCTCAAAAGCGGGACAGAAATTGACGTCAATCCTCTCGAACGTCTGACTATCACTTCACCTGTAACGGAAATCAAAGCAGGGAACGAGACTGACGTTATCGCTTGATCACCATTTTTATTCTTTCCGAAATTAAAATCAAACTCGATGTTCCCAGATATGGCTTCTACGCCTGTAAATACGAGCTGCGTCGCGACCGTCACGTTATCGCAATCCTGGTAAATCGGAGAGCTTCGCGACGCAACATACTCCACTCGTCCTGTCACATACGAACCGATCGATATAATCTCGACGTACGTACCACCATCAATTGAATCCGTCCATGAATACAAGCACGTTATTGGTGGTGGCGAAGGCGGTGGTGGTGGCGAAGGCTGACTCGGCGGCGGAAAAGGCGAGGGAGGGTAGCTGTATTCAACTTTAGGCGTACCTTTTCCAAAAGTAGCCGAGGTGTAACACGAATTTCCCGAATCACATTGCGGACCTAAGAGAATAGTCAACGACGAACTCTGGCCGTTCGTCACGTCCGTGTTGTCGCTGATATCAATTCCATACTCTCCCGTACACATCGCCCCGTCGTCGAAATCGCAGCTTTCTATACTTCTCAACCCGATCGAAACCAATTTTTTGTTATCAGTTATTTCCAAACCTTTATTGTAAGCGTCGGAACCAATCGATCGCGTCAACGCATCGAGAGAAATGGCGGTCAAAGCGTCGTTTCCGTCAACGATTAACCTCGCCGTGTTCAAAGTTAACTTTGGCAAACTAAATTGCGCGAGCGCGGCGTTTGAAGACACGTATATGCCGTCACTGGTTTCTAACAGTGGTAAATCAATCGTCGTCAAAATAGGGCACGAATCAATCTTCAACTCTCCTCCGATCGTTTCGAGTTCACTCGACGACACGCTCGTCAACTTTGTGTTCGACGATACCTCAAAATTGCTCGAAACTTGCGTCAACTCTGGAAAAGAAAGCGAGGTCAACTTCGCGTTCGCTTCGCCGGTCCCCTGGCCACCGATTTTGATATCACCGGCAACCGTGACGAGATTGGGAGCGCTGAAAGATGCCAACGCGCTTTGACCGTTGACAATAAAATTCCCATCGATGGTCTTCACGCCGGTTAAATCCAGCGAAGTGAGGGAGGAGGAAGAAATAATCTGCAAACCTCCTTGCAATACTCCGTCAGAGGTGACGTCTTTGCACGATGTGCCTGAAATCAACGCGGTGAGCGTATCTTTCGTGCACGTGAGCGAAGAGCACGTGCACACGCCAGCTTCTGTCTCCCAATACGACGGTGGACCACACGTATTACCGCACGCTTCGCACGCGTCCGCGAAGGTTTTTTTACAAACGTACACATCCGCAAACTTAGCGTCTCCCCCAAACATATCTTCAAACGTACAGCCAGATCCCGGTTCCCACCTGGTAATATCTTGCACGAACGAAGTCGCGCCTTCAAACATACCGTTCATATTTTTAACCTTTCCCACATTCCAACCGTCAATGCCTTGATCAAACATGGAGGCGAACCTAAACATATCTTGCATGTAAGTCACTTGCCCGGTGTTCCAGTTCGAAATATCTTGATCGAAGTTTTCCGTGCTGGCAAACATCTCCGCCATGGTCGTAACCTGTGAGGTGTCCCACTTCGTGATGTTTCCGTTAAAAGACTTGTCTTTGAAACTTTGCGCCATGTTTTTAATCGCGCTCGTGTCCCAATCCTTCATCGACCCCCATTTTGTCATGGAGCAATCGCCCGTAATGTCCAATGGCCGTAATTCGCCCGTAATGGCCGGGTACGAAGCGCTCAAACACTCGTCGACTGCTTCTTTAAACTTATCGTCCGTGTCAATCGGACACGATTCAAACGCAACCTTTTCCAAAGTCTCGTCTTGTAAGCGATAATACGTTCGAAAGTCGTTGAAAAACTCATCCCCTGACTCGAATCGGTCGTCGATGGCAAACGTCGTCGTCGCAGAGGCGTCGTCTTCGTACGCGATGTCCGTGATCGAAGCCTTCGTCGTTCCACTCGTCTCCAAATCCGTCGCCGTCACGCACGGGTCTGCGATATTGCAACTCAAAGAAGAGTCGCTATTCGAGCACAACGGCAACGAATAATTCAGCGGTTGTTGATAGTAAGATTGGGCATCGACTGCCCAAAACTTCCCGCTTCCCGTTCTTGAGAAAAAACAGTCGCACGCGAAGAACGCGATCAGCAGAGAAAACAACGTCGTCGCTTTCGATCGACCTCGTCTCGATGTTGCTCCTCGCGCGTTCATGTTTTTTTCTCCTTTGCTTCCGCTGATTTTTTGGGTCGACGAAAGCGCAAGAGTCGCGATCGTCGGCCCTCTCGACCGAAACAAAAATTCTCTCTCTTACTCTTACTCTTACTCTCTCGAAAGGCGAAAAGATCGAGGTAGGCTTACCGCGCGATCGCTGCTCTCAGCGCTCGAGCCGAATTCGCGCGATCGTATGTACGTTTTCCTCTCTTTTTTGTAGTTCTCCCGCTACACAGGTGAAAAAAAGAAGAGGAACAAATTGTTGTGAGGATGCGAGAGCGAAATTCAAACCGTGATGAGTAAAAAGTAGGTTAAAAAAAATCTGTTGAAATTTTTTTGTGCTGGCGAATTTTTTTTAAAAAAGTTTTCCTATGCAAAATCTCTTTCTGTTGCTCTCCAATGCATTATGGAGGAGTAAACTCTGGAGTCGTCGTCGAAACGATCGCCGCCGCCGCGCTCGTCGTTTTTTCCTCCAGAGTTTTATCATCATCATCATCATCATCATCATCATCATCTCCTCCTCCTCCTCCTTTTTCTTCTTCTTTGTCTATTTCTATCTCTTCTATTTCTATTATCTTATCTAAATCTTCGTCTTCTTCGTCGCGTAAATGTTCGTGGAAATAGTTTCGGTGCTCCGAGACTATGGAGTCTTTGACGTGCGTCACTTTCTTGCTCACGACGTCGGCGCCGCCAAAGACTTGGAGCCAGTATATTCCGGCGAGTTCTAAGTGGCGCGCGAGAGGGAACCATCCGATTTCGCGTGCGAGCGACCAGAGGAGCGACCAGGCGACCCAATATTGAAGTTGCGCGCGGAGTTTTTCCATTCGCGATGTCGTTATTCTCGTTCTCGTTCTTTCCTCCTCTTTGTTTCCTTCTCCATCTCCAGTGTTTGGCGCGCGCTCGTTTGTTATTAAGAAGAACGTGTTTTGCATCTTCCCGTTCACCAAAGATGTGTTGATTGCTGCTTTCGTGGACGAGTTTGAAGATGAAGACGTGATCGTTTCCAAGGATTTCAAGCAAGGAACAAAGACGCCGGCGATGGCGCATCCGTACCTACAAAACATCCCCGGAACGAGGAAAAAGAGCGAACACACCAAAAGAGCGCCGGTTGTGTTCTCCAACGCGACGCGCGAAATTTCACCCAGCCGCGGACTAAACATGCCTATGATAGAAACGCACGCGCGCAACCACACGATGATGACTCTTTTCGACGCATCTCTGAGTTTCCTCGTCAACGCGTTTCTGTAGCCGACTAAACCGCCGCCGCGATTTTTCGTCGTGAGCTTCCTCCTCGCTCGTCTTTGTTTCCTTTCCACTCTAGTAGGTGGTAGCGGTGGTAATTCACCTTGACTGAGGCGATGACGACGTCGACGACGAAGCTCACCGGTGTAGTCTTCATCGTATTTGTCGCCTCGTCTTTTCTTTCTTGATGAGAAAAGCCTCAAAGAAGATTCCGACGCCGCCGACTCTGAAGACGAGGAATTCAGCATATCCTCCGCGTCTTCCTCGATTCTTTTCTTCTTCTTCTTCTTGTACTTGATACTTTTATTACGCGCCTGTTTATCATTATCATCATCATCATCGTCATCATCATCATCGCGACTTTCATGATCGATGCTATCTTCAGATCTATCGTCGTCGTCTTCGTAGAATACGCCATCCTCTTCCGCATAGTCGGCGTCCGTTTCTTCGTCTACGTCCGAACGCAGCGCCGAAGCCATCATCATCGAAAGACTCGAAGCGCTACCGCTACTCTTCATGTTCATCTCCCCTCTCCTTTTCTTCTCCCTCCTCCTTCGTCTTCGCGCCGACGCAAACCTTTTATACATCGGCGCAAACACCGTATCTACGGTGAAATACGCCCCATTCATGAGCGGCATCTCTAGCCAAAGAACAAAGACGCAGCACATCTCCAGCCAAGACGGCCAAAACAAACTAACGCTGGTGGATAGAAAAGGCACGTCCGCTAAAAGCGCTAAAGGGCCAATCGCAACCCAATATCTGGCCCATTTCTCAATCTCCTCCTCCTGCTCCTTCTTCGCTTTCGCATCTGCGTTTTCTCCGTCACCGGCGTCGTATTCGTCGTTCTCTGCCTCCTCCAATCTATCACCTTCTAACGCCGTCAACGTCATAAAAATTGGATATAAAAACCCAACGCTCGCGAAACAATACCTCGTCCTCAACACTGAAACCCTCAACACGGTTGGCACCGCTCGCGTTACGACCACCTTGGCGCAATAAAAGAAAATCGCGTGCGGCACCACCTTCCCCAAAAAACCAAGAAACCTCACCGTCCTCTTCCGAAATTTCCCTCCCGACTCCGCGATAGCTCTAGGAACCGCTTGGGTCCAGAACACCTTCAACCGTCGCATCCTTCTCGTCCACCTCGCCAACGGTTCCCACACTTTCCTCCTTGCCGCTCTCTCCGCTTTCCTCCAACTCTTCCACGCGCGTTCCTCGATTACAAAACGTTTCCGTTCCACCGCCGCGCGAACCATCATCCACTTCGCCCCAAACCGTCTCACCAAAACCTTCCGCGCGACCAGCGCGCCGTTGCGCACAAACGAAAACAATAGAACACACGCGATGCCTTTTCGCGCTAAGGAAACAAAACTCCCGCGCCGCGCGTAGGAGGCCCGCGCCGCCCCGTCGCCTCCCGCTTCGGCGGCGTCTTCATCCTCGTAATACTTCCCCCGCCACGACGACGAATGCATCACAAACCTCGCCATCCACAACCCTACCCGTTTCCCTCGATCAAACGTCGCTCTTTTCAATCGCATCGCCGCCGGCCAACTCGCCTTCGCGAATAAATACGCCGCCGCTCTCGCGCTGCGCAGAGATAATTCGAGCAACTCGTGCGTCTCGAGCGAGTCCACGTCCTCGTGCTCCTTCGAGACCCACGAAAACGATTCAGAGGGCGACCACGCGCAGGCAAAATTGTCACCATCACGAAGAAACGCCTTTTCCTCTTCTTTCTCGCCGCTTTTGTCGCCTCGTTCACCGCGGTCGAAATCGTCCTCCTCGTTCACTCTTCCTTGCGGTTTCTTCCAACGACTTTTAACGCGCAGACCGTCGGCTGCTTTTCTGCGTGCAGACGACGAGGGGAAAAAGAAGGGCGAGGATCGCGTCGAGGGGTGATGATACCACCACCACCGTCGGAAACACGAGGCGAACACGACGCCGAAGAGGAACGCGAACGCGAGGTGTCTTCTCTTCGTCGTCCGCGTCGTTGATTTATTCCTCCTCCTCGACGAGGGAGCTTCCTCTTCCTCCATTTTGAATGAAGATTTTCGCACGCGCGAGCGATAGAATGTGCGCGTAATAAAGCGACGACGGAGGAGCGAAGCGCTCATTAGGGTTTACTTTTCGTCGCGCACCGGTTGATAGTATCGCGTCGTCACCTTCAAAGGACGCGTCTAAAACGTGCTCGTGAAGGGCGTTTAAGGAGGCGGAATGAAACGGCGAAATCTTGGTCTCGTCGTTTTGTTCGCGCTTTTGTTCGCGCTCTCGCGCCTCGCGTGGACGACGAAACAGCGCTCGAGTTTGCCGCTGATGTCGCCGTCGTCGTCTTCTTCTTTTTCTTCGACGACGACGTTTGCTCTCCGGGACGGCGACGGCGAGCGTGGAAGCCGCGAAGAGGAGAAGAGTTTGCAACGAAAAGAAGAAGGAGAAGAAGAAGAGGACGAAGAGGAGGAGGAGGAAGAAGAAGCCGCGACGACGAAATCGTCGACAGGAACGGATGAGATGCCGTGGTTCCCGGAGAACATGGAAACGAGAACGCGGGATATCACCGCGGAAATTAGGAAAACGCTCGTGGAAGAGAACGGATGGAAGCGACCGAAGATATACACGCGGAGAGAGGATACGGACGCGTTGAAGATGTTCGATGGAATTGAGAAGGAAATCGAGACGTTTAAAGGTGACGCGGAGGAGTGGAAGAGAGTGCACGCCGTAGGTGGTGCGGATTCTTTGGGCGTGGTGTACATGGCAACTGGGAATACTCGGTTTATCGATCGAGCGGCGATGGTCGCCAGTCGATTGAAAGCGCACTCGAAATCTAAGTTGAGTAAACGAGTTCGATTTTGTTTGTATACCGATCGCAGTTTGTACGAGAGTTGGATGAGCAAGTTGGTGGAGACGAGAGAAAAAGTGGAGAAGGAAGGCTGGGATACCGTCGGCGTGACGGACGGTGGGGGATGGATTTCGCCGATCAATTCCAGAAAGAAATACATGCTCGGGAATCCTTTCGACGAGGTTGTGTTTTACGAAGGGTTGGCAGACGTGTTGGTGGACGAGAAGTCGGTGAAGCAAGTCGAGAAGAGCGTGGCTAAACGAAAGTCGAGCGGTGGAAAAGCGACGAATACGAATTTACCGCTGATATTTTTCTTGAAGAAGATTGTTTCTTTAGCGGGAGCGCCGTACGCGAGAACGATTTTCGCCGACGGCGATACTTGCTCGTGCGGCGATTACGTTGGGGAGATGTTCGAAGAATTAGAAGGAAGGTTTCCATCGGATCTAGAAGTCGAGACTGGGAAGGTAAAAAGCAATAGTAATAGTGGTAGTGGTAGTAGCGATAGCGATAGCAATAGTAATATCATTAAAAGGCAAAGGAGAAAGGAGAGTAGCGCAGAGCCGGTGCCGAAGAATGGATACGATTTCATGCACATCGTCGACCCGGCTCGTAACCAAGGAGGCAATCATCTCGGTTATGATTTGCGCGAATTTTACGAAACATCGATCACGTATCGAGAGGCTAAATTCAGAAGAGTGAACAAAACGTTCGAGGAAAGAAACGTCGGTTTTATCGTCTATCGTCCGAATAAACTCACGACGACGATTTTTAGACAGTTTGCGGAGCTTTTACTCGGCGCGATCAACCATAACGCGATGGTACGAAACGAACAACCCGCGTACACGGAAGTGCTGTGGATGTGGAAAGACGTCATACACGAACGCATTCTGAACAATCGCAACGACGTGTGCAGGAAACTTTCGAAAGGCGAGAAGGAGTATTGTCAGAAGCCACCTTTCAAGCCGCACAAGTTGGCGAGACCTGGACCGTTGTGTAGGAGAGGTTGTCGGTTCGCTCACGAGAAGTGCGAATGTTGGAAGAATCGATATTTGAACTCGCAATATCTAGGTGGTGGTAGTGATACCGGTAAATGGTCGAACGCGACAGTTAACTAGCGTCTTATGCGTTGAAAATCATTGAATGAAATGAAAAATTTTTCTATAGCGTCGCAAAATTATGCTCGTCGAGTTTCGCGTTTTGCATCGCGCACTCCCTCAACCAGTTTCCGTTGACGATGAACAACCCTCGTTTTCTTCCCCATTTTACTTTCTCCGTATTATCCGCTCTCGCTAGAACGTGCGTGACGTTGTCGTTCATCGCCGTCGCAATGGTCGCTCCTAGTCCTACGGCTACGAGTAAAAGCGGGTGTCGATCTGGTCTTTCGTCGTTCGACGGCGTAATGCCGCTCGGTAAAATGACGCACCCTTTCAGAAGGAGTAAAGAGGACGCTGGATCAACACTCTCAACATTACCACCATTTTCGCCTTCACTCGCCATGCCGTTACGTTCAAATACTTCTCGCACGTCTTTATGATCTTTCTTTTCTCGATGACCACTACCATCGCTAAACGCCATCATTCTATGCGCAACCGTCAACACCGCCAAGACGTCTTTCAAAACTTCTCTGTGTTTCGCCGGCGCGCCTTCCTCCTCCGCCTCGCCTTCGTCCAAACCTCTCTCCATGACGCTCGACTTCTCCATTTCCCTAAAACTCGTAGCCGATTTCCGAAAGAAGTGGTATCTATCCACGCGTATGAGATTCCTCGCGTGTCTCGGCCACACCCGGCTCGTATCGTCCACGATCATCGTACAATCGTCCCCGCCTAAAACTATATCTAAATCCTTCGTCTTTGAACACGTAGAATCGCTATTACCTATAATCCTTCCGTGGAAATATTTCCCTTCCGGATCAATCAACGACGCCATCTCGTGCGCGTAATTCTTATCCCCCATCGTGTACACGTGCATCCTGCATATCTTCGACGCTTCTTCCAAAAATTCAAACACGTACGGTCGAAGCTTCGTATACGTCGAAAAGTGACTCAAACAATACAAATCCGGAAACCGAGGCCGCCTTCCGCCACCCGCATCTCCACCACCAACTAACCCGAGCAACTTACTCCTCAACTCGTCCTCCTCCTCCCTCTTCTCCACTTTCCTATCCAACGACTCTCTCTCTTCGTCGTTCAACTCGTCGAACCGACAGGAGTTCAACAACGTGTGGTCCAAATCCAACACCAAGAAAAGCTTCCCTTGATTCAACGTCGCCATTCTCTCCTCGTTCTTCGCCTCCCTCAAGAGCTTATCGGAAACGGTTAACCCTTCGTGTAAGTATCGCACGGCTGTTTCCGCGTTCGCGCCGCCGCGCTCCTCTTTTTTTTCTTCGTCTCCTCCTCCTCCTCCTCCATCATTTTTTACCGTCGTCGCTCTTTGCCCGCAGTGCACGCAAATCCCAAACATAAACGCCGGGTGTTCGCACTCCTCCGCGGAGTTCGTTTTCTCGTTGTTCTTCGCCGCATCCCCGTCTCCGCGCACAAAAGTTCCCGCTCCATCGTTCACCACTTTTCGTCGCTTCACCAACCGTCTCGCGCCGAACGGAATGTTGCTCGTTTCAATTTTCCCCGTCGTCGTCTGCACCGTCGTCCGCGCTTCCTCCTCCTTTTTCTTTTTCTCGCTCTCTTCTTCTTCTTCTTCTTTTCCTTCTTTCTTCCTCTCCAGGAGCGATTCGGTCATCTCTTTGGCCAGAGAGTCCTCGCTGCTGCTGCTCGTCGCGCTGCCGTTGCTTTTGTCGTTCGACATTCTTTTTTTTTGAAGCATCGACTGACACAAAGAAAAAACGTCTTTTTTTCTCTCTCTCTCTCTCGCATGTCTGAATGCAAATACGCTTTTTGTGCGCGTTCATCATCCTCGGCGCGCGCGTAACAAAACATAAAACGCGATGACGCACACTTCACGCGTTATGTGTATATATATGTGTGTGTGTGAACGAGAACAAGCGCTCTCGTCGTCGTCGTCACATCATCATCACACACTCTTCCCCTCCTTTTTTATTTTTTCCTTCTTTTTTGCTTCATTCTTTTTTACGCAAAATCTGCTTTTACGTACAAAAATGGCTCGTTTTTCCCTCCTTTTCCTCAGCCTCTCCTCCGTGTTGCGCATCCTCGCTCTCGCGTTTACTTCGGTGGGAGTGTCGATGGTAACGGCGGCAGATTTTGAAGGTCGAAATGCTCCTGTTTTAGATTTCGGTGGGAAAATCGGGAGCAAAAACTTTGAGCGCGGGAGGAAAGAGGAGGACGAAAGGAAAACAGTTGGCGAAAGCATTTTGGGGAAGACGGTGCCTCCTACTTTTACTCTCGAAGAAGAGGATACCACCTTTGAGAATAATAATCGCAAGAAGAACGAGAACAAATGCGAGGAGTGCTTATCCTTCTTGCACAACGCGACCGAGAAAGTCCGCTCGAAAGAGTTCCGAGCGAGACTCTATAAAGTCGTGGACGAGATGTGCCAACGGGTTTTCCCTGACGATGCAGGGGAGGAGGATGATAAAAAAATCGCCGAGTGCGAAGCGCTCGGGAAAACGTACGCGAAGAGAGCGATCGAGTACGTGAAGACGCACGAAGAAGAGACGGACGAGTTCGTGTGCGAGAAGTTGAACCTGTGCGCGGATGATGATGCTACCGTTTTCGATGCTTTGAGAAGGACGGTTCGGCGCGCGCGAGAGGCGGCGTTTGCCTCTGGCCGCAGATTCTTCGCGTCTTCTTGGTTTCATCCTTCTTCTGCTTCCTCCTCCGCCTCTCCTCCAACCTCGCTCTGCGTGTTTTGCGAATACGGAGCCTCTAAGCTCGCGGTTGCGATGAACGACCCGGATTTTGCCGCCGCCGCGAGGCGAGATTTCGTCGCCGCGTGCCGAGCCGCCGAGGACCGTTTTTCCGATAAAGAACAAAAGTGCGAAGCCGCCGCCGCGGAGTACGAATCAAAAATCTACGACGCCGTGCAAGCGTGGTTGGACGACGGAGAGGCATGCGAGGATCTGTTCAGCTGTTAAATCGTGCGATTTTGCGAGCGTTCAATGCGCAAGAGAGAGAGAGACAGATGTATAAATACAACGTACACATATAACACTAATAGGACGAAAGTATCTGTAACACCACACTTCAAGCCTCTGTTTCACGCGCGCGCGCGAATATATATATATAATACTAAATGTCCTCCGCGTGCTTCGCGGGGACGACGACGACGAGAGGTTACCACTTGACCTCTTCCACCGCCTGCGGTGCCGCTTCGGCGACTGCGACTGCGCCTTCCGCCGCTCGTTCTCCGCGCAAAACCATCACCAATTTTCCCCGTCGTTCGAGCGCGATGACGACGACGACGACGACGACGAGGGCAGCGGCAGCGGCGGCGGGTGAACACCTGGCGTACGAAAAATGCCTCGCGCTCCTCGCGTCGACGCCACCGACCGTCGCTCTCCCTTACCATCCGACGCAAACCGTCCAAAACGTCGTCCGCATCGCGTTGGAGGAAGACGTCGCAAACGTCGGCGACGTCTCGTCGTTATCGACCATCCCGGAAGATTTACGCGCGACGGCGACGTTACTGGCGAAAGCGGACGGCGTTTTAGCCGGGGAACACTTAGCGAACGAGATTTTATCCATCGTGGACGAGGACATCGAGGCGTTCTGGCAAAAACGAGACGGCGAGGAAATCGAGAGAGGGGAGATTTTCTGTTACCTCAGAGGGTCGGCGAGAGGGATTTTACGCGCGGAACGCGTGGTGTTGAATTTTATGCAACGCATGAGCGGGATCGCGACGCTGACGAAAAAGATGAGCGAAGCGGCGAAACCGGCGAGGATATTAGAGACGAGGAAAACGGTGCCGGGACTGCGGGTGATCGATAAGTGGGCGGTGTTGATTGGCGGCGGCGAGAACCATCGGATGGGATTGTTCGATATGGTCATGATTAAAGATAATCACGTGGCGGCGGCGAGAGGGATTAAGAACGCGTTGGCGTCGAGCACGACGTTTTTGATTGAAGGTGGAGAGAAGTACGAAGGTGTGATGATTGAGTTGGAGACGAGGACGATGGAGGAGGTTAGGGAAGTGTGTGGTTTGTTGGAGGACGCCGGGACGGACACGAGTCGCGTGCAGAGAGTGATGTTGGATAACATGTCGATGGAGGATATGCGAGATGCGGCGGGGATGCTGAATAAGTTTGGAGTAGAAACAGAGGCGAGTGGGAACGTAACTTTAGAGACAATAGGTGGGATTGGCGCGACCGGGGTGACGTTTATTTCGAGCGGACAGTTGACGCATTCAGTGGTCGCGTTGGACATTTCTTTGAACATCGAGAATAACCAATAGTTCTTTTTGTTGTTGTTGTTGTTGTTACAAATATGAATAAATACGTACTATATATTGTAGAAAAGGAAAGAGAGAGAGAAGGAGAGACGAGAGAGGTTATAAGTGCACCTCGTACTCCAGAAATTCCAGAATTTCGCCTCGCTGTAACGATTCAGTCAACCAATCGTGTCGGACGACTATTTTCCTAGATTCGCTCAGCGCGCTTTTAATTTCGCGACTCAATTTTTCGCTCGATTGAATAACGACGGCGTGTATCTCGTTTTGCTCCTCTTGCGCTCGTTTTAATGCTTGGTTCAACGCTTTCTTGGTCATTTTCCCGCACGTCATCACCGTGTTTGCGCCGGCGTGGAGCATCAAGTTTGAAAACTCGTCTTGGAAAAACGTGTTCCCGAGTAAAAGAAACGACGTGCCTTGAAAGTTCAACTTTGTCGGTTGCGTCGCGTTTTGACCGTCGTTTTCCATAATTCTGTTCTTTTGCAAGGATTCGCGGACCCATCGGACCGAACGTAATCTCGCACCAATTGCTCGCGCGTATAAGCACTTCGCGGTTTCTTTCCTTTTTTCGCTGTTGTTGTTCATCGTCGGGAGGACGACAATTTGCTTGCGCGCCGGAACGCGTTTGCTCGAGCTGAACTTCGGAATGCTATCGAATAAGCGGCCACCATTTTCGGTAATAGAAGCGCGCATTTCGTTCATCACGCGCGAGCTTGGCATGCTCGTAATCATGAAGGATAATCCGGAAAAAAGAGCGGTGGTCTTTCCACCACCACCACCACCGGTGATTGATTTCCTCTTCTCCGCCGAGTCTTCGACGGAATTTCGTCGCCGACTTTGTTGTACGCTTTGGGTCGATTTCCGTCGTTTATCCGTCGCTGATTTCCTCGATTTTGTCGCGGTAGATGTTTGTTTTATCGGCGTCAAGGACATACTTATGGTCCTAGCGGCGGCGTGGACGGACGAAGTTCGTCGCATTCGGACGTTTGATGCCTTTGCTTTTTGACCTAACGACCTCGAGGCGCTCGCTACTTTTTCCTCGCGTCTTTCGTTCCATTTAATCACGCGTTGTTGCGCGCTTTCGTCTCCGTCGATGGCTCGAACGTGCATTGGCCTACACGCGTTGCACGAACTGTAGCGGCACTTCGGACATCCAGAGAGGTAGTTCGACCACGTTTGCCCTTTTGACGCGGACGAGAACGTCGCCGTCGACGTCGGCGTTTTGCTCGCCGGCGGCGGCGGCGCTGCTTTCTTCTTTTTGGTGAGAGAAGTAGAAGCTGGAGGCGATGTCTTTTGCGTCGTCGTCGTTGCTGCTCTCGCGCTTCTTCTTATTTGAGTTGTACCTCGCGGCACAAACGGTGGTGGCTGAGGCGCTTCTTCTTCTTCTTCTTCTTCTTCTTCTTCCTCGATATCGACGTCTTCTTCTTGTCTTTGCGTGTCGTCAAAGAACTTTTTCGGTTTCCTTTTCCTCTTTGACGCGCGCATAGCGTGTGAAGAAATCTCACTCGTCCTCTTTCTTCCGCGCGGTTCTTCGTCCTCCTTGTCTTCCTCTCCAAATTCTTCATCGTCGTCGTCCTCCAAATCGTCAAAGTCTTCTCCTTCGTCCTCTTTCCCATCTCTCGCATTTCTGCAATCATCATCGTCCTCTTCCTCTTCCTCCTCCTCGGACGAAGACATTTCACCATCGCCGAGTATGACAGGCATGGAGAACTTTACGTTCTTTGGTCGATGCAGCACACCACCTTCGTCGTCTTGTTGCGTCAGTTGCGATCGATACACGATTTCGTCCTCCTCCTCCTCGTCGTCGTCGTCCTCTTCGATTTCGTCCTCTTGGTCTGTCTCGTTGACGCGTTGCGAGTAATATTCAGCGAGATCCGGCGACTGGTTATGTTTTTGTTCGTCGTCGTCGTTCTTATAATCGTCACCATCACCTTCTTCTTGTTCTTCTTTTCTATCTCCTTTACTTCGTTCTGTTTGCATTTCCACGTCGCTGGAGTTTGGATTTAAAGACTGCGGCGCTACGCTTTCAATCCCAAACGCTTGTTTCTTTCTCGTTTCCATTTGTTTCCTCAGCGCGTTTTCAGCGGCTGAGGCGACGACTTTAACCGTCGCCACGTGCGCGTTTCCGGACGGAGCCGTGGCGGAAACGTTCTGCGTTCCCACGGAAAGTTCCGTGGCGGGAATAACGGAGCCTGCGTTTCCACGTCTCGGCGGAAGCGGCGGCGGTTGTTTATTTTTCGCCGGTGGCGCATCCGCCGGCGTGGCCAGAATTGGTGCACCAGCACCTTCTTCGTCGTCTTCTAATGCTACATCTAGCGCGGCTTCCGCGGCGGTATCTTCTATGACGTCATGTGCCGCATCGCGTGCGCGTTGCTGCGTGTCTTCTTCCTTGTCTTTTTCTTCTTCTTTTTCTTCTTCGTCCTCGGACGCGATGACTTGCGTGCCTACAATTTCTATCTCTTCGTCATCCTCAGATTCCTCCTCTTCTTCTTTTTCTTCTTCTTCTACTACTACTACTACTTCTTCTTTTTCTTCTTCTTCTTCTTCTAAATCGTCCTGCGTCGCCGCAATCGTCGTCACGGGCACCGGTTCCGTCGCTCTTTCTTCTCCACCTTCCTCTTCCTCTTCCGCAAAACTCGGCTCTACGCGTTGCGTTCCTTGCGGATCAACCGTCTCGCCTCCGGCGATCCCGCTCGCTCGAAACAAATCGTTCCTCGACTGTCCGACGCTGTTATTGTTGTACTCATTATTATTCGTTTGCGTTTGCGTCGGCGTCCCGCCGTACTTCTGCGTCCTATCTTCTTCCTCGTCTTCTGCGCCTCTTATTTCTTCTTCTCCTCCGTCTTCTTTTTCCTCGAACACTGTTCGTCGCTCTTCCATCTCTTTCTCTTCTCGCGCTTTTCCCGCGCCGTCGCCCTCGCCTTCCTCCTCCTCCGCGACCACCGTCTCTTCCGTCTCCCATCCTCTCGATTCGAGTTCAAACGTCCTCTTCGCGCTCTCCGTGTTCATCTCCGTCAACTTCTCCGTCCTCTCTTCTCTCTTTTCAATTTCGTTTTCTTCGTTTTCTTCTTCTTCTTCTTCTCTCCTCGTCGTCGTCCTCGAAAACGTAAACTGGTCCATGTTTTCTTTTTGCCTCGCCATCTTCAAAACCATCCGACCTTCCCTGGCTAAAAACGACTCCTCGTCGTCCTCCTCGTTTCCTTTTCCTCCTCTTCCATCGTCATCGTCTCCGTCGTCTCGACGTGCTCGACCTTCGGCGGCGGTCGTCCTCCCGACGACATCACCAAAACCACCAACGAGGGACAACGCGGACCGAATCGCCTCTCTCTCGCCACCAGCCACGACGGCTCGTATCGCGTTTATTTCGTTCCCTCGTTTCGTCTCTTCGCACTGCAGGAGTAACTCTCGCTCGGTCGTTTCTAGATCTGTTTTCGTGAATCGAAAGTACGAATTCTTTGAAGCGTTTGGTGTTGTTGTCGTCGTTGGATGATGATGATGATGATGAGGAGGTTGTTGTTGTTGTTGTTTCTTCGAGGAGGAAATCATGTATATCGTCGTCTCTCGCGCTCGCTCTCGGAATGCGTTCACACGCTCTTCTGTCTGTCTCTCAAAACTCCCAAACGCTAAAATTTGTTCTTCTGAGCGACGACACCGAGAGACTGAGAGAGACCGATAGAGAGACTTTCAGAGAGAGAAAGGTGTGATGTGCTAAAAACAAGCGTCGTGCGAAAAGAATGGCGCGTTTGAATGTTTGACGACCGCAGAAGACTCGCATCGCGAGAGAAAAAAAATCGAAAGAAACACGAGAGCAAAGAGAGAAGCGAACCCCCCTGAAAAAGAAAAAAAAGCTCTCTCTCTTTTTTGTTTTTGCTCTTTGCTTCTGTTTCTCTCTCTCTCTCTCTCCTCTCTCTTGTTTTTTTTTTTTGGCTCTGCGTGCTCTCTCTCGAAGTCTTTCTCTCTCATCAGGAGTGTGTCTCGTTTCCCTCTTTCCCGCAATTCTGATGAATCTGCGAGAGGTTTTCAGAGAGCGCCACTTTGCTGCTCAGAAACGCGCGCGCTTCAACGCGAGAAAAGAGAGAGAGAGAGAGAGAGAGAAAGAGACGAGAGAGCGCGCGCGCGCAAGCGAACACTCTTTACCGACGGAAGTTTCTCTCCTTTGCTCTTTCTCTCTGCCATTACCGCGAGGAATTAACCACCACACGGAAGACGGAATATTCCTTTCTCTCGTGTACGAGGAAAACAGAAAACTCGCATGTTTTCCCTGGGAAACCATCATCATGAAGACGAAGAGGAGGAGGAAGAACCACCGACGCCGATGAACGCGTCGCTCTGGCCTTCCTCGAATACGAATAACAATAATAATAACAACAAAATCGGATCGAGAGAGAACGCCAAGGAGAGGAGTGGTGCGAAGAAGAACAACCAAAACCAATCGAACAACAACGGGATGTCGACGTTCGATTTCGACGTCGATGTGCCCGGGGATTTGGATTGGTTGGATGGGTTTTTGCGAGTCGAAGACGACGAAGACGAGGAGGAGAACGAAAATCAAAACGCGGATCAAGCTTGGGGGGTGGGGAAAGGCGCGGCGTGGAAGACGGAGGCGATAAAAACGACAGGAGGGAAATCCGGCGTGAAGAGAGGGAGAGATGTGGCAACGGCGTCCTCGGCGGAGAAGAAGAAGAAGAAAAACGCGGCGAGCAGTACGAGTAAGAAGAAAACGATTCAGACGACGACGCCGCCGGAGACGACGACGACGAAAGCGGCGAGTAATAATAATAACAACAACAACAACAACGGGAAGAGTAGCACTAGTAATACCAATAATAATAACAACAACAACAATAACGCGGATTCAGATCGGTGTCGATTGCGGTGGACGCCGGAGCTTCACGCGCGGTTTTTGAGATCGGTGAAAACGCTCGGCGGTTTGGATATCGCCACGCCGAAAGGCGTCGTCGAGCTGATGCGAGTGCAAGGGGTGACTATTCAGCACGTGAAATCACACTTGCAAAAGTACAGATTACAAGAGCAGCAAATGAGCAAAGCGACGTCCAACGCGCGATCGAAGGCGTTGAGCATCGGGGAGAGGAGTTTTTTGACGTCCACGTTTGTCGGGCTGCCTCCGATAATCGCCAACGAGGAGAAGGTCATAGCGAAAGTCGCCTCGATTATGAACAATCAACGACCCGGGGCGACTACTTCGCCTCCAAACGCCACCGCGAATAAAAATACTAGTAGTAGTCCTGAAGGTACCGAGAACAACACCGGCAATAGAAACAGTACGCCAGGAGGAGATAATAGCGATGGTACCATCATGTTAGGAGTACCGCCACTGGATGAGGAAGAGAAACGCAGACACATCAAAGCCGCGCGAATGGCTGTTTCGGCAAAGAGAAAGAGGGATAAAGGTTTGCGATTCCCGGACGAGGATGTAAATACCTCAGCGGAATTGGCAAAGCTCGCGGCTGTGAATAAAAAGTTGATCCTTACCAACGACGTTCCCAGAGACGACAATTTTAAGAATAACAACGACACAGACGACGAGGACGTCTTCACGGCGGCTCTTCCTCACATCTCGTCGCCGTTGAAGGCGCCGATGATGATGAAATCAGCTTTAGGCGGCGTTGGCGGCGGCGCGAAGTTGCCCGAAGACGTCTCGGCCGTGCTGCTCAGACAAATCGAGATGCAAAAACAACTGCACGAACAACTCTTGAAACAGCGAAAGTTACAAACGGCCATCGAAGAGCACGGGAAGTATTTACAGAAAATCATGGAGGAATCTGCGACGGAGAAAACGTCCAACTCGTAGTAGCGCGGCGTGATTGATGCGTTTTCTGTATCGTGTATTGAGTGTATCTATGTAAAATTACAGCAAAAAAAATTCCATCGAAGTGAGTCTCGGGCTCCTACTTCTCTCTCTCAAACCTTGCCTTTTCCTCCTCCTTCTCCCCCGGTTCCTCCTTCTCCCCCGGTTGCAATGTTTTCCTCGTTTACAAATCTTCGGAGCATCTCCTGGGCTACTCTTGGTTGATCCAAAGGAACCATGTGCCCGGCCTGGCTCACTTTCACGAACGAGAATCGTCCGTCGTCGTTTTCTATGACTTCTCCACCCGTCCATCCTTCTTCTTCGTCGATAACGAATGGCGACGAAAACTTCTTCGCAAACTCTTCTCTGCCGCTCCACTCCATTTTTCGCGTCCAATCTAAATTGCCGGCGAAATTACAAATAAAATCGCTTTCGCCGGCGTAAATCATCCCTCGCACGCCGTTTTCCAACATTTCCGGAATGAGCGGTTCGTAATCTCTCATCCAGTCCCCCATCATCTTCTCGTGAACCTCCATATTGCACGTCTCCCACTTGCGATTGCCGACGCCGAGCGCCTCTCGAGTCGATTTTTGATTCAGAAATTTCCCGATTGGCGAGAAATCGTAACATAAATCGCCCACGCATTCTTTTCGAATGTCGTACACGTTAATCGGCTTCCCGCCTTTGTTCTCAGCCGCAATCTGCAGCAACGCGTTTGGAATGTTCTGACAGTACTCCACGGCTTCGATGCACTTTTTCGATACCGTCGCGTTGGAGTATCTCTTACCGTTCTCGTTGTTACATTTTTTCGCTTTCTTCTCGCACGTCTCTAAATATTTCGCGTTCACATCCTCGCCTTGTAACGCTGTCACGATTCCAACTCCAACGGAATACTTCGCGTACGCGGCGTATTGAATTTCCGGATCGGTTAAACCGTTTCCAATTGCGAAGCCTTTCAAATTCAAATTCACGCTCCCTTCGTCGTTCTTCGACGCGACGAAAGCTCTGTGAGCGACCGCCGGAACGTAATGTCCCGCGTAACTCTCGCCGGTGATAAATAACGGATTATCCGCCAATTCCGGCCTGGAGAGGAAAAAGTCTTGAAGAAACTCAAAGATATCGTTGGAAACCGTCTCTTCATCGCGAGCCTCGTCCGTGTTATCCGACGTCCAGCTAAACCCAGTGTTTACCGGCTGATCGACGTAGAGCAGATGACCGACCGTATCCCATCCGTATTTCGTTTCTTTCAAAACGTATTTATCCTCCGAATTTTCGTCTTTGTTTTCAATCACTTCGAACGGTCCATTTTCCGCGAACGCGGCGAGCTCAGAGGAGCAACCCGGGCCTCCCGTCATCCAAAGTACGACCGGAACTTTCTCTTCGCCTCCTTTTCTACCTCCTTTACTCGCTTCTCCTCCTCCTCGGTGTTCAAAGAACATGTAAAACATGTGCGCGTCGTGCGTCGTTCGATTCAACTTAAAATACCCCGCCGCGCGTTCCAAAGGCGTAGCGTTAGTATTACTCGCCGTCTCCTTTTCCTCGTCTGAGAAAATGATATTCCCGGGAGGAAACGCCATCGATTTCTCTCGCAACCGACTCGTTTTCTGCGTCCAAAGAACACCACCGTCGTCATCGTCTGTTTTCTTTGTTTTTCCAGCGAAGATGAGATCTCGTTCATTCCTCTCAAAATCGGGAAAGAGGTCAACGACGTCTTCTTTCTCGTCGTAAGAAGAATACGGACGACCGGAGACGAATACAGACGACGACACAGACGCCAGAAAAAGGAGAAAAAGAAGCGTCTTCTTCCGCGACTTTCCGCCGCTTCTTCCTCTTCCTCTCATCTCTGGGTCGTCTCGCTTTTAACTGAATTTTCTCCTTTTGCGAGATTTACGTTTGCACTCCGAATATCGTCGAAAAATGCGTCTTTCAGATTGAATGACAACGAGAGGATGACTCCAGGACAACAACAACGACACCGATAGCTCAACGAATAGTGAGCTCGACTTGATCGCTCTCTGTTATTACTACTACTAATGGCGATTTATCCAAGAGATTTTTATTCTTCTTTGGAGAGCAAAAGTGGACCAAAAAATCGACTGAAAAAGAAGCAAAAGAGGACAAAAAAACCAACGAGAGAGAAAAGAAGCAGAGATCGCCTCTTCGCCTCATCAATCATCACAAAACACACACGCTCTCTTACACTCTCTATATATTTAAAACACCATGGGCATCACGTTCGCGAAATTGTTCCAGCGCCTCTTTTCGAAGAAGGAAATGCGCATTTTGATGGTGCGTTTGGGAGACGTTCTGGTTTTTCGGTCGTTTGTTTAGCGGTTTCTTTCTTTCTCTTTCATTTTTTCTCTACCGCGCGAATTCGTTCGCTCTTTCGTTTTTGTGGGCGAAAGAGCAGCGAGAGAGAGGAGAGATTTTTGAATCGCGATGATTTTTACGCGCGCGTTGTGTTCCTCCTCAACGTGCCGCGCTTGGATGCGAAGCGCGCGCGTGGGAGAATGAGACGCGTTTACATGCGCGCAATATGAACGCATCGTTCGATCGAATTGATTCTCGCGGGAAAGACGTGGAACCAACCGCGAATCTCGTCGGTTCGTTTTCAAAGCGCGTGCAGCACGGAGGAGTCCCTCTTTCGCCTAAAAATTTTGGTTCACTTTTACGAGAGACGTTTTTCGAGTCGATTTTAGCACTGACGCTCTCATCTCTCTTTTTTTACTCTAAACGCGGAACACACACACACAGGTTGGTCTCGATGCCGCCGGTAAAACCACCATCTTATACAAACTTAAGCTCGGAGAAATCGTGACGACGATTCCGACCATCGGTACGTTTTCGGTTTTCCTCCTTCGCGTCTTTACGAACGGGTTCTTTTCCCCTCGTTTTTTTGTCTTTTACTACTTTGCGCTAAAATTGGGATCGAGCGGGCGAACGAGAAACCAAAAGCTCTCGTCCACTCGTTTTCTTTCGACTTTGAGCGACCGAAAACGACCAAAAACAGAGAGGAGGGAGTTGCAAGTCAAAAAAAAAACTTATTTTTACTATCTTGCGTTCAATATAACAACTCACCACGATCTTACCGAACCACTGAAAACGATACAGGTTTCAACGTCGAAACGGTCGAATACAAGAACATTTCGTTCACGGTGTGGGATGTCGGAGGACAAGACAAAATTCGTCCGTTGTGGAGACACTACTTCCAAAACACGCAAGGCTTGATCTTCGTCGTGGATAGTAACGATCGCGACCGTATTTCCGAGGCGAGAGATGAACTTCACCGCATGCTCAACGAAGACGAACTCCGCGACGCGGTGTTGTTGGTCTTTGCGAACAAGCAAGATTTGCCGAACGCGATGACTGCGGCTGAAATTACGGACAAACTCGGATTACACTCGTTGAGACAAAGACACTGGTTCATTCAATCTACGTGCGCGACTTCGGGCGAAGGCTTGTACGAAGGTTTGGACTGGCTTTCGACGAACATTGCAAACAACTAATAGAAAAACGGAGAGAGTGGGAAAGAGAGAGAGTGGGAAAGAGAGAGAGAGAGAGAGAGAGAAAGTGGGGGGTGGAGAACGAGAGGAAGAGAGTTGGAGAGATCGAGAGAGAAAGGAAACCGTCTTATCAGAATTTGAAGAGAAAGAAAGCTGTATTTAGTAATAATAAAATATTGATTGTTTGTTTAGAGGGAGAGAAAGAGAGAAAGAGAGAATGTAGAGTAAGAAATGAGGAGGAGAGGAATATATCGAATCAGAGCGCGAAGCACTCGAGAAGAGAGTACACGACGAGGACGACGATGAAGCCGCGACGTGCGGCGAGTCGTTTGCGCCCACCGTTCTTTTTCGCACATATATAAAAATTAGCCGGATGTTTTAGTAATAAAGGCGTATGTAATAAGATAAGAGCATACGCGCACATACATACACATACATACACGTTACACAGAATCATCACCTCTAATTTTCGCTATTCTCTTCTAACTTTACTCGACGTCGTCCGCGTTCAACGAGTTACTACGCCCCCGGCGACGACGACATCGATGTATTCCTCTGATTATACTCCTCCGCTAATTTCATCAACTCTTTCGGGTCTATTCTTCGACTCCCTTCACTCATTGTCGTGCTCAAATATACCCTCTTAATATAATTCGATATCGCTGGCGCGCCTTTCCCTTTCGGTCTGTTTTGCAAAACGCTCGCCATCAAACACGACGCGTTTTCTACGATGGCGTCCTCCTCAAAACTCGTCTTCCCAATCCCAGCGTGCACGATCGAATTCTTCTCCGCTCTGTACTCCACTCTCCCTCCACTCTTCGCATCTCTCACCGCCTTCCCAACCTCCGCGGTTAACGTTCCAACTTTCGGATTCGGCATCAACCCTTTCGGCCCGAGCGTCCTCGCCAAGCCGGAACTTTTCAGTTTCGGCACGATCCCCGGCGTCGCCACGCACACGTTCACTTTATTCAAATCCTCAAACTTCCCGCTCTTAATTTGTTCAATCAACTCTTCACCTCCAACCGCGTCTGCCCCGGCCTGTCTCGCCATCTCCCGATCCTCCTCGTTCTCCGCGAACGCCAACACGTAAAATTTTTTCCCCGTCCCGTTCGGTAAGTTGCACGTCCCTCGAACAATCATGTCCGACCGTTTCGGATTCACCCCTAACCGAATGGACATCTCCACCGTCTGGTCGAACTTCTTCTTTCCTCCCATAGCTTCTTTCGCCCACTGAACGGCAGAGCGCACGTCCGAGATCGGCGTCGTCGTTCCGTCGTCGTTTACCACCGTCGCTCGGTACATCGGCTGCGGCAGTTTCCCCGCGAGGAGGTGAAACACGTCCTCCTTTTCACCACCACCGCCTTCTTCGTTTTGCGCTTTTTCTGTCGCCGCCGTTGAAAACAGAGACGACGAAAACGCTGCTCTGAACGTGGTGGTATTGCTGCTCGCGTTCGAAGTCCTCGCTCTCGTCGAGAGGAAGAGGAGGAAGAGATGCTTGCCTCGTTCGAGCGATGATGATGGTTTTTGCAACAACGGGGCCATGTGGTAATTCTTCTTTATTCGCGTGCGTTTGTGTGCGGAGTAAATCGTTGAGCAACTCGCGTCCGACGACCGAACAGAGAGAGAGAGTGGGCGAACACTTTTAACCGCTCGTCGTCGTCTTCGGTGCAAATTCACCTCTCACGCTCTGGATGATCTCAACAAAGAGTGTGGCGCGACAAAAGCCACCGCGTGTGTTTGTTCGTTTGTTCAAGCTTTTGTCTGACAAAAAGAACGCTTTGACTACTGAGAGAGTAAGGGAGAGTACCCTTTTCTTTCTTAAAATTTAGGGTTTAAGTGCGTACGTCCTACTCACATTTGAAGCTCTGAGTGCTTCTTTCGTACTCCGAAACAGAAGAGAGATCTCTTTCGTTCGTTCTCTCGAGACCGCAGAAATTCTCTCTCTCTCCCTGTAAAGGTATATTTCCATCGTCATCATCATCATCAGACGACGACCGAGGCCGCGAACGACGAACAAAAAAGAGACGAGATCTAACTCCGCTTCTAGCTGCGATGACGACGACGACGACGACCACGACGACCGAGAGAAAACAAAACTCGAGCAGATCGTTCCCTTCCTTCGCGAAGAAGAAGTCAAACGAGACGAAAAACGACGATTCGAACAAAAAATCGTTCACCCGAGATGACGTCGCGAAACACAATCGCTCGAACGATTGTTGGGTCGTCGTCCACGATCGCGCGTACGACGTGACGAAATTCGTCCCGAAACATCCCGGGGGGAACATGATTCACGTCAACGCGGGCGGGGAGTGCACGGCGCTCTTTGAGTCCTACCATCCGCTGAAAGCGAGGAAGGTGCTGGAGAAATTTTATGTCGGAGACGTGGTGGGTGATGAGGAAAAGGAGGAAGAAGACGAACGCGGAGCGAGGAGAAGAACGACTTCGATTTCGACGACGACGACGTCGACGAAGGAAAACAAACAGAAGTCAAAATCTGAAATGAAAGCACCAAAGTACAGATCGAACGGCGAAGAGGACGAGTTTCATTACGAGTGCAAACGAGCGGCGGAGAAATACTTTAAAGAGAACGCGTTAGACCCGAGAGAACATCCGGAAATGTGGGCAAAGTCGGTCGCGATTTTATCCGGAGTCGTTTTGTTTCATTACTTATCGTTTTTTAGCGCAAACGTGGCGTTTTTCCCGTTGGCGTGCGTGTTTGCGGTGTTGCACGGAGTGTGTAAAGCTGAAGTTGGGGTGTCTATTCAGCACGACGCCAATCACGGGGCGTATTCGAAGAATAAGAAAGTTTTGCACGCGATGCAGTTGACGTTGGACATCGTCGGCGCGAGTTCGTTCATGTGGAAACAGCAACACGTGGTTGGACATCACGCGTTCACGAACGTAGAAGATATCGATCCAGACATTCGATGCGACGAGAAGAACGACGTGAGACGAGTGAATTACATGCAACCGCACGCGTTTTTCCACAAGGCGCAACACGTGTATTTAGCGCTCATGTACGGATTGTTGTCGTTTAAATCGTGCTTTTTCGACGACTTCTCCGCGAGAAAGAACAATAAAATCGGATGGGTCACGGTCCCGAAATTCGAACGACGAGAAGCCGTCGAGTTTTGGGGATCCAAAGCCGTCTGGGCGTTTTACTACCTCTACTTGCCCTTCAAGTACTCCCCGCACAACGACTCGTACGCGAAGCTCTTCGCGTTGTGGACGCTGACTGAATTCACCACCGGATGGCTCCTCGCGTTCATGTTCCAAGTCGCTCACGTCACTCCAGACGTGGAATTTTTCAAAGTGGACGAAAAAACTGGCGTCATTAGCTCGAACAAATCTTGGGCGGAAGCGCAACTCGCCTCCTCGGCGGATTTCGCGCACGGGAGCAAATTCTGGACCCACTTCTCCGGCGGATTAAACTACCAAGTCATCCACCACCTCTTCCCTGGCGTTTGCCACGTCCACTACCCGCAATTAGCGCCGCTCGTCATGGACGTGTGCAAAAAACGAGGATTGGAATACGTCGTTTACCCGACGTTTTGGGCCGCTTTGCGAGCGCACTTTCGCCACTTAAAAAACGTCGGCGGCGGAGCCTTCAAAGTGCCGAGTCTTCACACCGTAGGTTAATAATACTAATACTAATGATAACACAAAACGAATACATACGCGCACACGCATCGCATCGCGCTCGTCGTCTTTTTTCAACTCGTCCATCGCGGTTGTTCTCTTCTCGGTTTTTCCTCTCGCGTGCGAAAATCCGCACTTCCGAGACGCACGAAACACAACTTTTATTCAATTTCAGTCAGCTCACACGAGAGAGATGCCGCCCGTGGTCAAAGACGAGAGGAAGAGTGGAATACGCGGTCTTTTCAAGACCACCGCGCTTGCCACGGTTGTCGCCACCTTGACGAACGTCTTCTTCTGGAGTAAGAAGAAGAAACCGGCGGTGAAGACTGTCACTTTGCACAAGACGCAAATTCGTAAACTGTACAGACGAGTGTGGAACCAACCGGAGCAGATTTCCCGCGATCACGCGTGCTCGGAGTACATCCACCCGGAGCACATCTTGATCGATCCATCGAATCCGAACCCAAAACCAGGCGTGGAATCGTACTGCAACGGGGTGAACGCTTTGAGGCAAGCGTTACCGACGATTAAGATGTACATCGACGATATGATCGAGCAAGGGTGTAAAGTGGCCGTGCAGTTAAGCTTCGTGGCGAGTTTAGGGGAGAGAAAAGCGAAGTGGACAGGGACGGCGGTGATGGAATTCGAGGACGATTTGATCGTCAAGACGTGGATTAACACGGATAGTATCAGCGCGATGATTCAGTTAGGGTTGGTGAATGATTTGTTGAGGACGAATAGCGGTATCGGGAGCGAAGTCGCGACGACGACGGCGGGAGGAGCGAAAATTACGAACAAGGTGCCGTTGAGAAGAGATAAAGAGGCGGTGGCCGCGGCGCAGGCGCTTTTGGGGAGAACCGAGGAGCACCCGACCGAGGTGTTAACTGGGAAGGAATGGTTGGAATATTTCGACGCGATTCAAGAGGAGGAATGGGAACACGGGAGTCAGATGAGTCAGAAAGAATTGGAGCTGCAACACGACGATTTAAGCGGGTTGGACGTGGTGGTTTAGGCCACTCTTTGCTGTACATACTACACGCTACTACTACTACTACTACTACTACTACTATTGTTATTATACTAGAACACATCGATTAGTTTTTAATGCTATCTAAAGTCTAATGTCACATACATATCTAAAACGACTTTGGATTCTTTATTATGCCTTCTCCCCGCGCCGAGCGAACTTTTTCTTTAAACTCCCAAAGATTCTTTGACATAGTCTACCGTGATGAGTTGAGTGACGACGATGAGAACAGTCATTGGTATTCTTTGTCTCAAGCCTACGAACAAACCAGAAACCGAGTTGTCGTCGTCAACAAACGCTTCGCACTCTTTTTCTTCCTCGTCTTCTTTACAATATCGTCGCGTCATAATCGTATCCCCGGGCTGAGATGCTACCGTTGCGAGTACCCCCGCTGCAATCGCTGACATCAATCTCAACGCAAAAAACAACTCTCCGTCCCCTTCTTCTCCTCCGTATACTCCCAGCGTCCCCTTTACGAACCCATTCACGAGGACGTCGTACGACACCAATTGCACCGCAGTGTACGGGATCATTTTCAAATACACCGGCAACAAACTCTCCGCTATGTCCTCTAGAAAAGCGTCAAATTCTTCGCCAACCGCTGCGAACAAACTCTTTTCCCGCGCGTACGTCTCGCTCTCCACAATCTTCACTCTCGCTCTTTCAAACGGTACCAACGCGAAGCTACCGACCGCCTCCGCTACCATCGCCGCCAACACCAACTGCGCGATATTCCCTCCGCCGTGAAAATAATATCGTTTCAACGTTTCAAAGCCGCCATATTTACACCCACCCTGTATCAAATATCCAAAAAATGTGGCCCCTAATCCTCGAGTTAACGCTCTCGCGCCTTCGTCTTTGACGATTTTTCGCGCCAGTTCCCTCGCGCTCGCATTCGATTTCAACTCCGGATTTAATTGTACTTTCGTTTTAATGACGTCCAAAGGCACCGATAAGCAATGGCTCGCAAAACATCCGATGCCGCCGGCGGAAAAGTATTTCAAAACCGCCAGGACGATTTCTTCTTCGCCATTGTGAAGCTCCTGGAGAGACGCCCTCGTCGTCCTCGTCTTGGTAAACTTCCTTTTCTTCTTCTTCTTTCCCTTTTGGGGAAGCGGCGAAAGGTGTTGCCCTTTTGGGGAAGAAGAAGATGACGACGAAGGACGGAGCATCGCGCCGAGACGAACGCGCATCATCATCTCGCCACAGAGGAGGAGGAAGAGGAGGAAAAGGAGGAGGAGGAGGGCGTTTGATTTCTGTCAAAAAACGAACGCTCCGCCAAAAAGAAGTGAGGGTGGATAAAAGAGGTGTGCATTTGATATCTACTTTAGTTTCAAGTTTTACGAGACACCAGTCTTCTCTCTCTCTAAGTCCTCGACCGTCTCAAAAACCCATCGATTTCGCGGACTAACCCGTCCAGATTCTCCAACTCTTGCACTTTCCTCTGGCTCCCGTCTTCGGCGGTGGCGGCGCCGCTGCCGGGTAAGACGGTCTCCCTGACGTCGTCGAACAAACCTCTCAAAGCGCCGAGAGGACTCGGATCGTCTTTGCGAATGCCGAACGAATCGAAAAGGGTCGTCGACGCGTCGAAGGCGATGTTGGCGGAATCGACGATAGACTCGGGGAGAATTTCAGTCGGTAACGGCTGCCAGAGCGGGGAGATGTGATCGCCGGGTTGCGTTTTGACGCTGAAATCAGCCACTCCGTTCGCGCCGCCGGTTTCGCTACTACTTTCGTTGCTGCCGCTACTACTTCCGCTACTACTTCTACCGCCGCTATTCACTTCCGTCAAGACCGCGGCTAAAACCGCCGTCTCGTCGATCGTATCGTCCCGAAACTTAATCAACAACGTGTTCGGTCCGGAATAATATTTTTTAATCAACTCCTTCGCCTCCTCCGGCGTCGGCTGGAACTCCTTCCTCCCGTTGCTCACGTCCAACAACAACGGCTCCAACTGATCCACCACGGTCAACAACTCCTTCACCGCTTCCGGCGCGAAACTTCTCACGTTCCTATCGACGTCCCTCAAACTTTCTCTCAACGGCGATGCCGCTAACGGCTGCAACACCGGCGATATCGCGGATAAACCAGGCACAAAAACCTCCGCAAACAACGGCACCGCGTCCGTCGCCGGTTTGTTGTTGTACGAAATCAACACCAACGCCTCTCGATTCAACTCGTACCGAGAATTAATCAACGCGTGAACGTGCGCGCCCATCGAGTGCCCGATCGAAACTACCGGTAACGTCTGTAAATCCGCGTCCAACTTTGCAAACGCGCGATCGAACTTAAACTGGCAATCGTCCACCACTCGCAAGTGGTCGAAACTCAGCTCGTACGGCGTCGCGACGACCACGCACGAGGATCGCGCGGCGAGCTTTTCCAGAAAAACGCGATACGTGAGCTGAGGAGACGCACCCACGAACGCACCGCCGATGAAATGGCACACGCACGTTGGTTTCTTCTTCGACTTCGAGAACGAAGACGACACAGACGACGACTCTTCCGCCACGGCTTCCTCCTCCTCCTCTTCCTCCTTTTCGCTCCCCCCAAAGTTAAAGACGCCTTCTTTCGTCGGATCAAACACCCACGAATCGTCCACTTTGCGCCAACCTCTGCTTTCCGCGCCTTTCGTCGCTTCCGCTAAAGCTTCCAGCGATCGTTCGAGGTCTTTGAACGGTGTCGTTTCCGTGGTCGTCGTTCGCGAAGAATCCTCCGAACGTGATGACGACGACGACACGAGCGACTTCCCAAAAGCATTTCTTCTCGTTGTTTTTGTTGTTGTTCTTCTTCCTCGAGAGGAGACGAAGACCGCAGGGTGTGCTGCTGCCGCTGAAGATGACATGCTGGGGTGTCGTTCAGTGCTCTGAACAGTATCGAGTGCGGAGAAAATAGCGCGCGCAAATTGAAGTTGAGAAAAGAAATGTAAGACAATTAATTGTGTGTTGTTTTCCTGGAGCAGTCGAAAAGTGAAGCGACGAAAGGAGGATGCGTAAAAGCTACACATACTACGCGTATATATATCGTTTAAAATTACTTCAACGGAACAAACTTCTCGCCACCAATACCTGCTCTGCCGTGCGAAATCGGCTTGTACGTGATGGCATACTCCGCTAAATAAGTGCCCACCATCTCCGGCTTGATTTCAACCGTGTTGAACACTTTCCCGTTATACACGCCGACGATGGCGCCAATCATCTCCGGCACGATGATCATGTTTCTCAAATGCGTTCTGATCGTTTCTGGCTTGTCCATCCCTTGCACCTCTCTCTTCGCCTTGCGGAGCTTCTTCACCAACGCCAACGGTTTGCGGCCGAGACCTCTGCGGAATCGACGTCTTTGGCGAGCGCAAAAGAGTTCGACCAATTTGTCCGTTTTCAATTCGAGGAGTTGTTCGAGGTCGACGCCGCGGTAGGAGAACTTTTTAAACGCTTTCTTCGTCTTTTTGGACGGGTCGGTGACCAAGGCGTCTTCTTCGGACGTGTCTTTCGGCTGTTTATTATAATTCATCGTATGAACATATGAAAGAGAGAGAGAAAACAAGACGCTTTGGTTAGTATTTGCTTGGACAGAGGAAAGAGAGAGAAGCCCCAAAACGGGAGCGAAAAGAAAAAAAGCCGTCATCAGCGCGCGCTGTCCACCACCACCCAAACAACACCACCGCCGGCGAACGAACGTCGTTCGCGTGCAAAAACATTACGCGTTTCATCCAAATCCGCGCGTTCCGTTCGCGTTCCACCTTCGCGACGGGAGACGGGAGCGGAGCGAAACGTCATCATTTTTGCGCGTCGTTTTCCCAGTGCGTGTTGTGAGCGCAGCATTTCCAAAGAGAGAAAAAGAGAGAACGGGGGCCCTTATAAGCCGCCTCTGCCTTCTTTGCGAACGAGCGTTCTCCTCTTTCTCTCTCGATTCGAACGAGAGCGAGATTCTTCTTTCGCGAATTTTTGCGTGACAACACGGAGAGACCCCGCGAGGGATGCTCCTGCGCGCGAGTAGAGACGTACCATGATAAATTCTTTTACTAAAGTGTGCGCGAAAGTTGTTGCGAATTTTTACGTGGAAGTGCGTCACAAAAAAAGACCAAAAGAGGCAGAAACGACTCATCATGGGGAGTAATACAGAGCGCTGACTTTGACTCTTTTTCGCGGAGAAAGAAAACAGAGAGAGAGAGAGAAAGAGAGAGAGTGAGGCCCTTAGGAGTGTTTTTTGAGAGCAACTGAAAACGCGTTCGTGAGAGACACGAACGAGCGCGACACGAATCAAACTTTGCGGTGAAATGGAACGAGAAGAAGAGGAAGAAGAATTGGTAAAGAAGAAGCTTCGCGACGAGAAGGAAAGCGGCAAAAATTCTTCCTGGGTGGACTTGGAACCGCTCTTGCTCGAATGCTCGCTTCAAATGCGATCGGGAGAACTGATCCACCAAAAGTCGTTCGGTTTGTTCGAGGCGATGTCGGCGGTGGAAATCATGGATCCGAAGATGGACTGCGGGTGCGTGACCGGCGGCGGTGGTTTTGGTGAAACGTCGTCCTTAAAAGAGGAGGACGAGAACGAGGATGTTCGAGGAGTACGGTTACTAAAAAGAGACGATGATATCATCGCCGCGCTGACATCATCGAAGGAGATGAAAGTCGTCGTGGATATGTTAATCGCGAGAGAAAATTCCTGGCACGTGGGGAACGCGTTGCCGCCGACGGTGTTTTCGTGCTTGTATTTGAAAGAGGAGGCGTTGAAGAAGTTGTCGTCGTTGTCGCTGTCGTCTTCGCACGCGTGGCCGATGAGGGCGTTCGAGGCGCTGATGACGACAACCTTACCGTTCGTTGGATTGATAAAGAAGATGGTGGAAATAGGAGATATTTTTGAAGAGGAGGATTTCAATCCGCACGATTACGGGTTGAAAGTGCCTTTGCCGGAGTGGATGCAGAGGAAAGAGAGCGGCGCGGGGGTGACAGCGGCGGACGTTTTGGACGGAGACGCGTGTGTCGCGAAGTACGAAGAAGTGTTGAAGGAAGGGAAGGACGCGTATGGGGACTCTGAGTTATATCGGAGGATATGTTTGAGGTTCGCGTTGTATCGCGCGTTCAAACGGATCGCCGACGTGCCGACCGAGGAAAACGGAAAGAGGATTAAGAGAGATTTCGAGGAGGCCAGAGCAACCGCGAGACGTATTCTCGAAGAAGAGGATATAAAAGGTATTAGTAGTACGAATAGTGATAGTAATAGCAACAGAGGAGAGATTAATGGTGGTGGTGATGGTGATGATACTAAAGATGATGAAGAACACGCGATGTTTGACGCTTCGGCGTGCGCGCACGCGCTCGGCAACTCGCCGCCTCGCGTCGTCGAGTTGTTCACCGTGAAGCAATCGTACGAGTATTACTTGAAGTTATTGGACGAATTAGACGTAGTAATTGAACGTTTATACGATTCAGCCGCGGCAACGACGACAAGAACGCATTTGGAGTTATCCTCGGACGATTTCTTCCGTAAATGTCGCGATATTACCGATCGAGACTTCCTGGCGTTGTCGCGAAGCGTCGCCGCGTACGTCTCCACCGTTGGCGGCTCGACAGATTCTCACTTAGGCGTCGACTCGGTAGATTTATGCTTGCGATCTGTTTTCGCGCAAGTCCCAGAGAAAGTGAGAGTAGACGATTCTGAGCAGAAGTTGAGCTCGTTTCAAAGAGCACCGTTTGAATACGTCGCGAGTGAAATAAAAAAAGGCAATTACAATGCCGTCACGGTGACGTGCGAAGATACTGGCGCACAAACAGACGGCGATCCCATTGAAATCTTAGCGACGTTTAAAGACGAGTGTCAGCGGTCGTGTTCGTTCCTTTCGCGCGCCTATTTTGCGTCTCCATCGCGAAGGCGGCGGAAGCTTCGCCGGTGTCTCGACGAGCTTTCGCATTTGCAAGTCGCGTGTTCGCACGTGGACGCGCTCGGCGTCGCTTCCTTATTTTTGAAAAAGAACATAAAGAACGGAAACGATGCCATCGACGAGGAGAAAGTGCATGAATTTTGCGCCAGAGCTTTCCAGCTTTGGGCCTCGCGCATCGTCGCCGACGCGCAGTTTGACATCTTAAAAGTTGGTTTCCAATGCGAGCTGTATAAAAGCTACGAGTTGGCGTCGGTGTATTGGTACATGGACAATTTAGTCGTACACGCGCTCAATGCCGACCAATACATCTACGAAGCCTTCAACTGTAACACCGAGGAAGTCACCAAGAAGTCTATGGATACATATCTCGAAGCTAATATATTTCGAGTGCGAAGTAACGCCGCGCAATGCGTCCTCGTCGCGCTCGAAAAAGTCGGGCTCATCAAAATGCCCAAACGTACTTTCACGCTCGCCACCGCGGAGGCGCGTTTTTTCCAACGTTTCGCGCACTTCCAAGCTAACTTAGACCCGGTGCCTTTATTTTGGGACGACTACGAGAAGCACGTTCGTGGCTACGAGAAACGCCCGGCGGAAATCTTACTCCGTCTGGCGCACGGTCAACTCCAACCGTTGATTGAAATGTTATCGCAGCAAATCGAAAGTTTGCAAAAGAAGATGAACAACAAGAAGAACGAAGCTACCGCCGCCGCCGACGACGCCGAGGACCAAAAAGCAAACGAAAACATCGCATCATTGCGCGCGATGCAATGCCTCGCCTCCTTAACCGCGACCAAAACGAAATGCGCGAGACTTTCAGCCACGTGCAAACTCCTCGGCACGCTCGCCGAAGACGACCTGCGAGGGACGTGGACCGTCGACGTCCTCCAACCACCGTTTTCTTCTTCTTCCTCCTCTTCTTCTCACGAGGAGGCCAAAGAGTACGACGTCTTCTTCGCCTTATCCGCCTCGCGAAAAGCCTGAAAAAAAGCGGATGTAGCAAAAGCGTATATTTAGGATATGTAGCAGCATTATAACGAAGCGTTGTCACTCCAATTGGCCACACAAGAAATCGCTTTTTGCGCAGAATAATGCCTCCTCCTTCTCAACCTCCTCGTAATGATCGCGCTGAGAACACACTTCTCTCCTCATCTTCCTCGATTTCACAAATCCGCGCTTTGCTCCGTCGTCTGACGTGCTCGTCGTCGTCAACTTCGCTCGCCGGGAAAATCGACGCCGTCGAATCGATGCTCGAACTCTCAAGAAGAAGAAGCGGAAAAGGGAACGGTGGTCGAGGAGAAGACGGTTTCACGACGACTGCAACACAAAACGACGATTCTGATGACGACGACGATTTAGACAATACTAATAGCATTCCATGGGCCATCGATATCGTTCGAGCGAACTGCGTGTTGCCTTTGCTTGGAATCGTTCAGTCTGTGCGAAGAAACGCGCTCACGTTGGAACCGATCGAAGAAGAAGATGAAGGCGGGGATAATGCGGACGCGTTGCGTTTAGCGGATGGAGCGTTGTTACTCCTGGCAGAACTCGCGAACGTTGGTCAGAGTGTGCTCGAAAGTGTTGGATTCGAAGTGATTCGCGACGAGGAGACGGGTACGTGCGCGTACGTGCACGCGGAGTCCGGGATGCGCACGAACGAGTTGCCGAGAGTTAGTGCGATGATGGACGATACCGACGATGGGGAAGGGGATTGGCCGTTGGATGTTTTGTGCGAGTGCGTGAGTTTGTTGGCGCCGAGTGGCGTGGACGAGAAGAGGGGAGAGGTTTTGTGGCAGGTGAAGGTGGTGGACTTTACGTTAGGAGAGGAGGAGAAAGGAGAGGAGGATTTAGCCGTGGTGGACGTGGCGTTGGAGGAAGAAGGAGGAGGAGCGGATGGTCGCGACGTCGCGAGGGCGTTAATTCGGGGCAGTTGGAGAGGGTCGAATGGAAAGGTGGAAGGCGAAGTGAATCCAGAGGAGGTTTTGGGGTGCGCTTTGGATGCGTGGAAGGACGCGATGTTCGCGTCCGCCGTGCACATGGCCAGGGAAAGAAAACGCAAAAAATCTCTTAATTCATCCGTCTCGCTGTCGTCGTCGTCTTCGCCGACGACTGTTTTGATTTTTGGTTTGCGCGACGGGTCGTTGCCGACCTTTCTCGCTCGACGATATCCTCCGAACGAGTTAGAGTGCGTGGTTGTAGAAAACGATAATCGCGTGGTGGAGTTTGCGGAGAAGCATTTCAAGTTTTCCTCGAAACAGCCTGGAGTAGAAGTTAAAATGCTTCTTCCAATGAATGAATATTCGTCGGACGCGGAAACTCGAGACTTCAAGTGCGACGTCATTCTCGTGAGCGACGGAGCGCAGTACCCGGTCGAAAAGTACGTAAACTTGGAAGGCTTGACGATACCGGTTGTGGCCGTCGCGAACGCGAAGACGCTGCCGCACGCAAACATTCTCGAACCGACGTGGTTAGGACCAAACATTGTGCGGTGCGTCGATCCCTCGATTGAAGCGAACGCAGAGGAGGATGTAGAAGTAGAAGTAGAAGTAGCAGTAGAAGAAGACGCATCTCGTGCGGCCAAAAGACGTAAACAGAGCGGTTTAGAGGAAGAAGAGAATACCAAAAAGGTCGACGCCTTTTTCAAGCGATATAGCGTTAAAAGCACGGACTTGTTACTTTTCAATTGCGGATCCGAACTGCTTATGCGCGCTTCGAAAGAGACGAAATTAGAGAATTTACCCTTCGTTATAGATAGCATTGACCGGGTTCCAGGCGCTTGGAACGTAGGTGGTAATACTAGCGCCGAGGTGGAAAAGATGGAGAGCTTCACCGTTGCATTCGCGGAGAACGAAGACGATGGTTTCGAAGATAAAAATGCGCATCAAAACAACGCATCGCACGCGAGAAAGAATCTGGACACTTCCAATGCGGCGTTTAGTCTCTTTGGAGATGATGATGACAACGACAATACAACGGAGAAGCAAAAAGTGGCGGTGGACGAAGATGTAGCCGCCCGATGGGAACGCCTTTCGGAGTCACCGGCGCAGTGCGCGTCGTATTTCACTCGCGAACGCATCGCCGCGGTACAAGATAGAATCAAATCTACCCACGATTGGAGTCTCTTTCAAAAAGACGTGCGCTTGTTGGGATACGCTTCGCCGAAGAATTCGGCAAATGTCACGGCGTCCAAAGAAGAGGAGAAAGAGTTGTTGATAAAATTTAGCCGCGTGGTGGAAACTTTGAAACGGAAAGGATACCCGGCGACGCTGGCGTTCGTTACCGATGTCGCCTGGGAGATTGTCTTGAAACTATGGACGATTGCGGAAGAAGTGTACGATCACGAAGAAGTTGTTTTGGAACCGTCATTTGCGGCGTACGCGTTGGAAAAACCAGCGTCGATCCTGGAAAAAAAGAAGAGCGAAAACGGAAATAAGAAATACGTCGGGCAGAATTTTGGACAGCCGCACCGCGACTACGCGCGCGATGACGACGCGCTTTCGCTTTGGCTTCCACTCAACGATGTAGACGTGGATAACGGATGTATCTACGTACTTCCAAAAGAGCACGATCACGAGCGAAACGCTTCCAAGAACGGCAGCCATAAATCGAAACCGGACTTCCCGATTGAAAAAGCCGTCGCTTTAGCACCGGTAGAAGGTGGCCGGGTTCTGGGATGGTCCGGCGACGTCGTGCACTGGGGAACGTCTTGCCAAGCGTCCAGCGCTTTACCGCCGAGACAATCCATTGGCGTCGCGTTTCGGAAGAAAAAAGCGAACGACGCGACCGGAACCGTAGGCAAAACACCTTCGATGACCAAATCGGAAGCGTTTTCCTTGGACGTTGCGGGACGACTGAAGGCAATTACCGTCGCGCTCGGCGCGTTTGAGCACTGGTATGGAAGCACAGATTCTATCAAGGCTAAAATAAGCTAAATTTGCTAGTACTACGGTGTGCATTAATGAGCTAGTAACTATATTGAGTATCCTAAACGTGATCAAAATCAGGCGCTTTTTCGGCGAAATAACTCGATCCTTCCTCTTGAAGCGTCTGTAAAACTTCAAACACAAACGCCGTCAGCGCCGCGCTTCTCGCCGCTTTCTTCGTTTCTGCTCTCATCGTAACTTCCACATCTTTCTCTCCCTTCTGTTCTCCTTCTTTCGGTGGTGCCCCGTTCTCCATCTTATCTCTCACTAACTCCACCAAGCGCTTGAACCGCTTCGGATCGTCCGCGGCGAACTCTTTCTTCGCGCTCACCTCCGGCACGAACGTCCCGTGCGCCTCTCTTTGCCTCCTCGCTCGTTCGCCGTCCGCGCTGCTATATTCAGCTCTCGAGTAAAACTTCTCCGTCGCTCGCTCCCAAATCGCCGCTCGCGCTTCTTCCCCGAGAGACTCCGAAAACATATCCGCGTACACATCCAACATTTTCTGGTTGGAAAAAACGTTGAATTCGTTCTCGATTGCATCGTACGCTTGGACGTAGTTCGCTCTCAACATCTCTCTCGCTTTTTCCAGCTCCTTCATCTGTTCTTCCGGGGGAAAAGAAGATGTCGTTACTCTTTGTTGTTGTCGTTCTTCTCGTTGCCTCTTCACCCCAACCATCGAGAGGCCGAGTAAAATGCCGGCGAAAAGAAACAGACATTTAAGAATGTTTCCAATCGCGACGAGGTCTTTTCGTTTCCTCGCTTTCGACCCCGAGGTTGAGCTTTTGTTCGACGACGAGGACTTCGATGAAACCTTCTTCGTCGTCGTCGTCGTTTTCGCGTCGTCGTCGACGCCTTTTTTTCGCCTCCGCATCACGCTCTGAAATTTGTGCAGAAAAAGCTCTTCTTTCGTGAGTTGAGTGTTTCGTGAAGATGTGAAGAAAAAATTTCCTTCGCGAGCGAAAGTCATCATCGCAGCACATCAATCCCGGCTCTACTTCATCGTCTCATCCCGCAGTTCATATTCCAATCTCTGAAAAAGTAGACGATAGTCTTTTCCAATGTTAATGGTGCTCCTTCCCTTCGCGATGGTTCGGGTCGTTGTGCAAAGCGTGCTTCGCCGAGGAAACGAACACGTAGACGTGGACGAACGCAAAGACGAGGACGAAGAGACCGCGGATAGAAGGCGAATCTCGGAGGAGGCGGAGAGCGAGGGAGATTGACGCGTCGAGTTTCTGACGACGGGTGGTATTGCCTTTCTTGAGCGCTTTTCTATCGTCGTCGTCGTTGTCGTCGATGAGAGTTCCTTCGTTTCGGCGCGGGGCTGCCGCCGCGGCGGTGCGTCGTCGTTGCGTTCCTTTTTCACCTCTCTCTCCTCCTCCTGTTGGATGGACGTTGAATTCGTCTAAAACGCTCGCGCGATGCGAGGCGGCGTTGCTGTTGTTCTCATTTTTACACCTCGCCAACTCTCTCTCCGCGTCGGATTTTTGCGACTCCAGCCCTGCTAACTTCATCCTTCGAAATTGTAACTGTTCGTCCAACGAACGTAGTCGACGTTGCATTTCCGCTCGATAATCGACCGAGTTTTCGCGATACCGCGCCTTGTTTTGGTTTTGTTCGTATATTTGTTCGTCTAAAAGTTTCAACTCGCGTTTCGCCTCCTCGACGAGACGGTTGAGTTGGCGCCTGCGCTCTCTCTCCTCCGCGTTTTCTTCTTCTTCGGTAGCCTCGGCGGCGACTGTCCTCGTCGACACAGACACGGACGTCAGGCGACTTCTCTCAATTCTCAACCGTTCCTCTGCTTCCGCTATTCTCCTTTCAATCTCCTCCACTTCCTTCTCCGCCATTTTTTTCTCCCTCTCCGCCTTTTCGCTCTCCTTCCTTCTCTCCTCTTTGGCCAATCGACACTCCCTCGTCGTCTTCTCGCACTCGCCTTGGTCGTTCTTCATGGCCATCACCCGCTCCTCCTCGAACCTCTCCAACTCCATTCGCGCATTTCTCTCTCGTTCCAACAACCGCTCTAATCGCATCGATTCCTGCATCTCGTGTTGCCTCGCTTCCATGCGTTTCTTCGCCTCCTCTTCCTCTCGAAACTTCCTCTCGTTCGCTCGGGATTGAAGCGTTTCCACGTCCGCCTCGAGCGCGCGCAGCGCCGGCAAAAGAAGCTCCGTTTGACGACGCAAACTTTCCCGTCGATGTATTGCGTCTCCGTCCTCTCCGTCTTCGAGAGGAGAAAGATGAGGTAAACGAGGCGCGTCGTCGTCCTCATCGATGGCATTATTAAGCGCTCTCAAAATCTCCTCTGCACTCTCCAACCGTTTCGCATCATCCTCGAGATTTTCTCTCCTCTTCCTCTCGTCCTCGTCGTCGTTTCTCCCGCCGCCGCTGATAAAACCTCTCGCGGTTATTTCCTGTATGACTTTGTTCGTCACGAATGGTAAGTTTTTCGCGATGGTTTCTTTCAAATCTCCGTCCGTTTCTTTCGATATCGTTTGCGCCGTTTGGTCCAGGTGTTCTAAATTCGAAACGAATGTATTCACGAAATTCATCTTTCTTTCTCTCTTTGCTCTGCAGGTGAACCGTTCAGAGATTTTGAGACCACGAGTAGACACACACACACACACAGAGAGAAAGAGTCGAAGCAGATCGACGACTTCGGCTTCTTCTCGATTCGCGTTTATTCGTATGCGTGTAAAGTAAGCGTCAAGAATGTCGAGTGATTTGAATTTTTTACTCGACAGAAAAAACTCCATTTTATCCACAAACAACCACCGAAGAAAGGAGACATGTTCGCGCGAAACGCGTGCGATTTCTCTCGCTCTCTCTGACAACATGACGACGAGTTTTGCATCGTCGTCGTCGTCGTCGGTTTGTTTGTCGAGAAGTTCTTCTTCTGCGACGTCAAAGCTTTGTTTGAGGAGGAGTAAAAAATGGATTCCCCTCAGCGGCGAGGGAGGAAGGAGACGAACGAAAACGCTCAGAGTTTGGCGAGAGATTAACGAGCACGTGACTGCGGTGGTGGACGCCTCGTTCAGAGAAGAAGAAGACGAGGAGGAAGACGAAGAGGAAACCGAGGGGTTAGGAGGCGTCGTTTCAGACGCGGCGGCGTTGGAGATGTATTTGAGATTGGAATCTGGGAAGCAACGAGAGTGCGTGGAAACGTTCGTGAGCGAAGAGGCGAGGGAAAAAACGTTGAGCGCGACGAGCGTCGTCGATGTGGAAGAACGTCGCGGAGATGAGAAAAATGGAAACGAAACAATAACGAAGAGTATGAAACTCCGGGAAGCGGAAAGAGCGGCGGATATCTTGCGGACGCACGGTTTGGTGTTTTTGAAATCCGTCGTCCCGGAGGAGACGTGCGACGAGATTTTAGCAGACTTGAACGCGATATGCGACGAGTGTAAAGAGACGTACGGCGACGCGTTGCGAAGGACGGACGTGTTGCTCGGAGTGGGCGACGACAACGGCGATGACAGTGGCGATGGTAAAATCAATGGGGTTAAAAAAGCGTTAGAATTCGCGTGCAAAGAAGAAGGAGGGAACATACGGAACATCCTCTCCTTCGTCGAGGACGCCACGGAGGACGCGGTGTTAGTTGAGCTCTCCGTCCTCGCCACGGAGAAAGGCGCCGACCGACAGGTATTGCACCCAGACGTCGCCTACGACGCCCCGCACGAAACCCTGTATTCCGTTTTCATCGCGTTGCAAGACGTCACGCAAGACATGGGTCCGACTCTGTTCGTTTTAAACTCTCACGACAAACAGACCCACGACCAACTCCCGAAAACCAAATGGACCGAGAAAGAGTTCGACGTCTTGCGAACGAAACGAGCAGTCGAAGCGCTTTTGAAAAAAGGCGACGCGGTCCTATACAACGCGCGTACGTTCCACCAAGGCGGTGAAAACACGAGCGGTCGTCGCGCGTTGTTGACGCTCACGTTTCTAAAACCTCCCGTCCCGCCGGAGCCGACCAGGCGAAACAAAGAGTGTTTGTGGAGCATCCGCGAGGACGTGTTTCGGAGACAAATCACCGCGAAAGACTTAGCAACCGGAGGAGAGTAGACGTCAAAGTCTAGTTAGTACGTAGGTAGTAAATGTGTAACGTAATAAGATGATGGTAAATTGAAGATCATATTTAGTCCAAAATCTCAAGTAGTCTCACTCGACAGGACGAGACCGTTATCCACAAAAGAAAACGCTCGCTTCCCCTTCTTCTTCTCGGATACATAAAATGACGACGCGCTTGGCACTCCGACGCTTTTCGGCGATTCCTTTACGTCGCCTCGGAGACAAACGATGGTATTCAAGCGCCGCCGACGGCTTCGACGCCACTTCATCGTCCTCTAAAGCGCAACCGCCCAGCGAAGCCATCGACGGTTTCTCGGTGTTTCCGCAAGAACTCCCATCGAACGCGCAAGACCCATCGAAGGACGATTTCATCAACGACGCGACGTCTCCACCTCGAACGCGAGAGCAACAGATGGAATACAACAAACACGAGAGTTTACGAGACTGGTTAGGGAGGCAAAGCCGGAAGCGGAGCGTGGACGAGATTGTCGTTTTGACTGGGAACATTCACCGAGGAAGCGAGATATTGCACAACGCGGTGTATAACAAAGGGACCGGGTTTAACCACTCGGAGCGGGAACGCTTAGGCGTGAGAGGGTTAGTGCCGCCGAGATTTTTCTCCATCGAGCAGCAAGCGGAGAAGATTTGGCAGCAACAGGTGGTGATGCGAGAATCGAACGCGCCGAAGATTGCGCGGTGGCGTCATTTGCAGGCGCTGAAAGATAGGAACGAGACGTTGTTTTACCGATTGTTGCAAGAGCACGTGGAGGAGTTAGCGCCGGTGATTTATACTCCGACGGTTGGGGAGGCGTGTTTGAACTATTCGCGTTTCTTTCGACGCGCGAGGGGGATGTTCTTTACCAAAGACGACGTCGGGCACATGCACTCGATGACGTATAACTGGCGAGGAGACGTGAAGATTGTCGTCGTGACGGACGGGTCGAGAGTGTTAGGGTTGGGCGATTTAGGCGCGCACGGGATGGGGATTTCGGTTGGAAAGTTGGATTTGTACGTCGCCGGGGGTGGGTTTGATCCGCAGGAAGTTTTACCCGTGTGCTTAGACGTCGGGACGAATAACAAGAGCTTATTGAACGATAAGTGGTATTTTGGATTGAATTCTCAGAGGTTGGAAGGGGGCGATTATTACCGCGTGATTGACGAGTTTATGCGCGCAATTCGACACCGATGGCCAAACGCGCTCATTCAGTTTGAAGATTTTCAAACCAAACACGCTCTGGAGATTTTAACGAATTACAGGAACGATTATTTGTGTTTTAACGACGACATTCAAGGCACGGCGGCGGTAGTATTAGCCGGCGTATACGGAGCGTTGAAGGTGTTGGGAGGAAAGGACCGATCGGAAATTCGAAAGCAGAAGTTTGTCATGTGCGGTGCCGGTTCAGCGGGCATGGGTATCGTCGCCATGTTACACAAAGCGGTCGTGAAGAGCGGCGGTTTGAGCGAAGAAGAAGCTTACGATAATTTTTACATCATGGATAATAACGGGTTAATTACGAACGAGCGTAAATTGGAGTTTCCGAGGGAAGCCGCGGTGGAACCGTTCGCAAAAGCGAGGAAAGCGACAAAAGAGTTACCAGACGGCGCTTCCTTGTTGGACGTAGTGACGAAATCAAAGTGCACCGCTTTACTCGGCGCATCGACGGTAAACGGGTTGTTTACCGAGGACGTTTTACGGCAAATGGGCGAGCAGAACGAACGGCCGATTATTTTCCCTCTGTCCAATCCAACCTCGAACGCGGAGTGTACATCGGAAGAGGCGGCGAAAGCGACCGACGGGAGGGCGGTTTTTTCGAGCGGATCGCCTTTTGAAGACGCGAAAGGCGCCGTCTCCGGACGACTGATGCGCGCGAACCAAGGGAACAATTTGTACATTTTCCCCGGGCTCGGATTAGGCGCGCTGTTGAGCGGTGCAAAGACGATTTCCGAGGAGATGCTGGTATCTTCAGCAAAAGCAATCTCGGATATGCTCACCGAAGACCAAATTCGAAGAGGTTGTATTTTTCCGCTGATTAAAGAGATTCGTAACATCTCGGCGAGAGTCGCCGTGAGGGTCATAAAACAAGCCGCCGAGGAAGGACAAGCAAAAAGAAGCGTAGTGGCAATCATAGAATCGGATGATGAACACGACACAAAGTTGTACAAGTATGTCAAAAGAGCTCAATACGTGCCTGAGTATAGACCGACGGTATTTCCGGTCGAAGAAAGTCGGAGGACGGTTGACGACTATTAATCAATGCGCATACGTAGCAAACAAGAATTGTAACATCGACGGAGCAGCAGCTTGCACTAAAAAAAGAAGAAGATACGCGCGCCTATCTAATTGTTCGCATATGGACGCACTGCAAATGGATATTATATCGTTCTCATAGTATTATTATTATTATTAACAATGGATCTTTCTTTTGAATTCTCGAGCGCGAGTTTTACAGTTTTAATCAAAATTCTCTCTTACGCCGCTTTGACCGCGTCGGTCAACGCCTTTGCGGTCGCCGCGATGCCGTCCCAATCGCTGTTTTTGATCTTCTCTTGGTCAAACGCCGGCGCTACAAAACCTACCGAGGACGCACCGTTTCTTAAATAGTCTTGGCACGTGTCCAAATCGGTTCCGCTCGTCGGGTTAATTCTCAAGTGCGGCAACGCCGAAGAGACAGCTTTCACCCACGCCGGTCCGCCGGCGACGCCTGGAAACAACTTTTGGATCGGCGCACCCAACGTGTACGCGTAGTGTAACTCAGTCGGCGTTTGGCAACCTGGCATGCACACGATGGTGTTTTCTTTGCACCACTCCACAACCGACGGGATGAGAATCGGTGAAACGATAAATCTCGAGCCCGCGTCCATGGCTTTCTTTGCGTCGTCGACGCTCAGCACCGTCCCGACGCCCATCATAACGTCCGTGCGCTTGGCGAAGTTTGCAACCGCGTCCGCCCATCCCGGTGTCGTCATTGTAAACTCGACGAGTTTAAACCCACCTCTCACGGCGGCGTCCATGGCTAACTCGACTTTGCCTTCGTGCAGCGTGCGCAAAACCGCGCACGCTTTGTGCTGAAGAATAGTCTTCAAAACTTCGTCGTAATCCGATTGCGATCTCGCGTACGACGACATGTTGCGCTTAAACATGGCGTTGTTACTGTTTCTCGTATTGTTTCTGCTGCTTCTGACATTCGTTCCTCCTCTATAATAATTATTACCGAAATACTTTTCTTGGCCGCCTCTCGCCGCGGAGTGCATCCCTTTCATGAAACCTCCAGTCGGCGTAATCCCTTTGCTCGTCAATAATTTCCCCAACGGCGAATCTTCTTTGATCATCTTCGAGTGAAACGGATAATATCTTCCCGGTGGCCCTGGGTTTTGCTCCAACTCCGTCTTCACCACGTCCTCGATAATCTCTCTCGAGTGCGCGATATCGTACACCTCCTGCGCAACCGCCGCGGGTATGACCACCGCCCCGTCTTGATCCCCAATGATCGCATCCCCTGGTCTCACCGTGACCCCACCGCAATTAATCACCAAGTTACACGCCCACGGTTGGTGCACGTGCGGTCCTTGCCTCGGCGTCGTCGAGTGGCAAAACACCGGGAACCCGTATCCTCGCAACACCGCGGTATCTCTCACCGACCCGTCCGTGACTAAACCCGCGACTTTCTTCTGCATCAAACGTAAAAACTTAATGTCCCCACCGACGGATTCCCACGGCCCGACCGAGTTCATCACGATCACCTCTTTCGGCCCGGCGAGCTCGAACGCTTCGTATTCCGGACTGTCCATCCCGGCGGGTTTATCCTTCATAATATCCGGCCTTTGCGGGACGAACTGAATGGTAATCGCCCGGCCGATCGTTTTCGGCTGGCCTTCCGTCAGCGGCCTCGCGCCCATGATGTGCGACGTTGGCCATCCCATCACCCATAACCCATCGATTAAAGCTTGCGTGGATAAAGTCCCGAGTTTTGCCAACAACTCGTCCGAGATTTCCGTCGCGTTTCTCGGGGGTCCCGAGGCCATGCACCGGACCATCATCACGGCGGTTTTATTCGTCGTCGTCGTCGCGGTGTTGACGATGGGAACGGTTGGAAAAGAACCACCAGTACCACCTGCCCGAAAGAACAGGGAAGATGAAGCTCGGAGCGTTCGCGACGACGCGCGACGAAGCATTTTGTGTGTGTAGTAAGGAGTACCTCTTTACGGAGAAAAAGTGACCGAAAGCCCTTCTGCTCCTTATCCTCTTTTTTAACGAACTTACTGTTTTAGGGTGTTTAGGGTGTAGGTTTTAGGAGTGGTGTCACTCACCTCAAAGGAGTACTGTTACTATTACTATTACTATTATTATATTCTAATTCTACAGATCGAGCGAGGGTCGGTGCGGGACCGCGTCTGGAACGGCGACGACGAGTTCGACGAGTTCTTCGACGTCGTCGTCGTCTTTTTGTCGTTGGGCGTCGGCGGTTGGGGTCGTCGTTTCCGTTTCCGTCGTTTCGGTCGTCGTCGCTGAAGAAATAATTTCTTCGCGTTCCTCCGCGCGACTTCTCGCGACGCAGTACACGCCGACCACGGTGATTGCGATGCCGGCAAATTGAATCGCTTCCAGCGATTCGTCCAGAAACGTCAACCCAAAGAGCACCGTGAACGCGACTTGGACGCCCGAGTACACCGTCGGTAAGACGCCGTTGACTCGGGTAATCGCCCAACTGTTAATGCCGTGCGCGATGACGGCGCTCCCGAACCCGGAAAAGAGCACGCCACCCCACGCGTACGCGGGGACCTCGTTTTCCCAATCTATGTCTATGAAAATCTGCTTCAATCCTCCGGCGAAGAATATCCACGTCCAGGCGAAAAGAGTCGCTCGAAACAGAAACGTCATTCCGTAATTCTTCATCCCGCTCTTCGTCGCTTTCACCACCATCACGACGTAAAACGAATACGAACACGTTTGCAACAGTAACAGCAACACGTCCTCGACAGACGGACCAACCTCGTCGAAAATCCTGTGCGCTCTCACCGCCAACACCGTCCCCGCGAAACCGAGCAAACACCCGAACGCTTTCAAAAAACACATCCGCTCTAAACCAAACGCGAACGAAAGCATAGCCGTGCACACCGGCATCAGCGGCTGCACGCTCGCGACCGCGATCGCTCCAGACCGCTCGTTACACACGAACACGAGTAAGTACGCGATCCCTAAAAAAGTCCCCATCGGTACGAACCAAAAGCGTTGCTTCCAGGAAATATCTTTCGTTTGCGTCGGTTTTTCCATCCGTCCAAAGAAGTACAAGAACGGCAACGCTATCGCCAATCTCAGCGTACAAAACGCAAACGACGGAATATGTTTCAAAGAAGGATTCGCCAAAGTGTGCATGAGCGCGAATATGAGTTGCACCAAAGTCAACGCCAAGTGCGTGGTACACGTCGACGGCGTTTCGTATTCTTTTCTCAGCCTCGTTTTTATATCTCCGCTGTTCATTATATAGAGTTTCCCCAAACACTCACTGTTCTTTTCGTCTTCTCTCGCGCATCGCTTCTCTCTCTCTCAAATCCTGTTGTTGTCTTCTTCTTCTTCTTC
>Ga0209630_10000120_pt1 | contig 91156 bp, 81 predicted proteins | sample COG_01_FD_184745 | JGI IMG/M metagenome (GOLD analysis project Ga0209630, IMG submission 184745) | Pelagic Microbial community sample from North Sea - COGITO 998_met_01 (SPAdes) (version 2) | ecosystem: Environmental > Aquatic > Marine > Neritic zone/Coastal water | place: Helgoland, sampling...
GAGACGGCCGCGGCAGCGCCTGCCACAGCTGGCCACGCAGCGCCTCCCGACAGCGCGCGCAGTCCGGCTGGCGGCGCAGCGTGTCGGCCGCGCCCGCCAGCGCGAGCGGATCGGGCACGCGCGCGCCGCCGCGCAGCCAGCGCGACAGCGCGTCGAGCGCCGCCTCCGGTCGCGATCCGTCGAGCGCGCGCCAGATCGCCGCGGGGGTCGCATCGACCGGATCGGCGGCGGCGGACGGCAGGGCCCGCGTGCCCAGCGCGCCGCGATCGCCGGTCAGCCGCCGCGCCATGTCGACCGCGGGCAGGTCACTGCCGGTGCGCGCGAGGAAGATGCGCGTCGCCTGCTGGACCTGCTTGATGAAACGCAGCGCCTTATAGGCGAAGGGCAAGGCCTTGCGCGGTTCGCCCTGGCGCAGCGCGACCTCGGATTGCCACATATTGTCGAGCGCCTGACGCAGCGTCGCGCGGGTGCCGGGATCGAGCAACGTCGCCGCCTCCGCCTCGTCGTGGGTGTGGCCATAGTCCGCGGTCACGTCCGTCGCCGTGCCGAAGGCGGGCGAGGCGTGACCGGGGGCGTCATGGTCGTGGTCGTGCGGGTCGGCGTCGGGCTTCGCGCCGTCCTCCTCGTCGTTGGTCGGCATCGCATTGGTGGCGCCGCCGCCGACCTCCTCGCCCATGAACTGGCCATAGCGCATGCGGAGCAGTCGCTGGTCGGCGCCGATCGCGTCGGCGCGCGACAGGAAGCGATCGGCGGGGGGGCGCGGCCGTTCGGCGAGCAGTGCCTCGGCATCGATGATGATCTGGCGCTGGCTGCGGAAATAGGCGGGCATGACCTGGCGGGTCATCGCCTCCAGCCCGCCGCCCTGCGCCGCGGCGGCCGGCGGGCGGCGGAGGATGACGCTGGGGCCGCGCACCGTCTGCGGCGCCGGGGCGCGGGTGTCGGCGACGATCAGTTGTGCGACGATATCGCCGGCCTCGGTGAAGCCCAGCGCGGTGAAATCGAGACGCGCGGCGAAGCGGCGCGCGCGTCGGTCGCCGCTGCCGGCGAGGGTGAGCAATCGTTCGGAAAAGCGGACATTCTCCCCCTCCCCCTGTGCGACGACGATGCGCAGGCGGGCGGTGGCGCCGACGCCGTAATCGTCGGTGGCGACGAAGGCGACGGCGGCGCTGCGCTGGCCCGGTGCCAGCATGGTCAGCGGCGTGCGCGGCGTATCGAGCCGCACCTGCGGCGGGCGATCGGGGATCGTGTCGATGCGGTGGAGCGGCGGCACGCCGGCCCGTTCGGCGCCGACCGGTGTGACACGATACAGGAGCGGCGTATCGGCGCGGTGATCGGCACGCCAGTCGCTGCCGTCGTGGCGCAGCGGGATCGCCGCGCGTCCCACCGCCGCCAGCGTCGCGGCCCGCGGATCGGGCGCGAAGCGGAGCGTCCAGCGCAATTGCGACCCCGCCGGCACGCGCGCGTCGAGCGTCGCCGACATCCGCGGCGGCAGGCCGGTATAAGCGGGCGGCACCACCGCCAGCGCCTGCGCGACGAGCCGCGGCACGCCGGGGGCCGCCGCCAGCCCTTCCTGCGCAGGGGCGAGCGTCGCATCCGGACGTTGCGGCCATGCCAGCACCAGCGCGGCGGCGATCAGCGCGACGGCGGCGATGGCGCCGATCGCCCGGCGGTCCTGCGCGGGGACGGGCGGCGGCGCCGCTTCGACGCGGGCGGCGATGCGGGTGCGCTGGATGCGCTGCAACGGCGACAGCGCGGCGGGATCGGCGAACAGCAGGTCGCTGCTGTCCTCGAGGTCGCGGCGCGCGGCGTCGAGCGCGGCGATCAGCCAGCGGCGATCGAACCGGCCGCTGCGCCGCTGCGCGATGCCGGCGGCGATGGCGAGCGTCAGGGTGAAGAGCGCGAGTCCCGCGACGATGCCGCCGCTCCGCCAGCCGATCGCCGCGACGAGCAGCGCGAGCGGCACGCCGACCGCTGCGGTGTCGCGCCACGCGTGCAACCGCGCCGGGCGCGTCCAGCGCGCGGTCAGCGCCTCGCCGCTCATGGCGCGGGCGCCCGTGCCGGACGGGTGGCGAGCCACCGCTCGACGCCGAACAGCGCGGCGACCGCGACGGCGAGCCACGGCCAGAGCGGGCGGACCGGCGGCAAGGGGGCGGGCGCGCCGGTCTGCGGCGCATAGGCGGCGGCGGGGACGCGCGCCGGATCGGGCGTGGGCGCGAAGAGCGCGGCGAGGCGGCGGGGGAAATCGGGTTCGAGCAGCGCCGGCATCGTCGCTGGCGTCAGCGCGCGGGTGAAGCGGAGGAGACGGCCGCGACCGAGCGGCTGCGCCTCGACCAGCGGGGCACCGGCGGCGTCGCGCCAGACGACCGTCGTCGCGGCGGCCGGGACGATGGCGTCGCGACCGACGAGGATCGTGTGACCGGCCAAGGCCTGGTCGCCGACCATCCGTGGCAGGGCACCGGACCCCAGCCAGATCAGCGACCGCCCCCCGACTGCATCCGTCACCCCGCCGATATCGGTGCTGCCGAGCGCGCGGACGGCGGCGGCGATGTAGCGCGATCCGGGGATAGCGGGATCGTAGCGGAGCGCGATCTGTACCGCGGGCGCCGCGCGCGGCGGTGCCCTGCCCTCGCCGGCGATCCGCCACGTCACCGCGCGCGACAGCCGCGGCCGTTCCGCATCGGCGCCGTCGAGGAGGCGCGGGACGACGATCGTCAGCGGCGCGTTCGCCGGCAGGTCGGCATCGAGCTGGCGGATCAGGCTGGCGATCGGCTGGCGGCCCGTGGGCGCGCGCGTGTCGATCGCGGGAAAGCCGGGCGCGAGCCAGATGCGGCGGGCGGTGCCGGCATCCGGCACGCTGGCGCCGGGCGCGACCGCGATCACCGGTGTGGCCTCCTCGCGACCCGTCAGCACCGGTTGCGCGAGGACCAGCGCGATTCCGGCGAGCAGCAGCAGCCGCACCGCCAGCAGCAGCCATTCGTCGAAGCGCGGGCGATGCCGTGGCCGCGGCTTCTGGCGCAACCAGCGCAGCGCGGCGAAGTCGGTCGGCGTCTGTTCGGTCCGACGCGCGAGGTGGAGGACGAGCGGCAACAACAGGCTCGCCAGCGCGGCGAGGCCGAGGGGGAAGAGCAGGTTCACCGCGGCGTGCGTCCGAACAGCGCCTGCAACGGCGTGTCGAGCGGCTGGTCGAGGGCGAGCGTCGCGTAACGGATACCGGCGGCGGACAGTGCGGCGGCGAGATCGGCCTGCGCTGCGCCGAAGCGGCTGAGATAATCGGCGCGCAACGCGGCGGCGTCGCCGAGTAGCTCCTCGCCCGTCTCGGGATCGCGGAAGCGATAGCCGCCGTCGAGGTCGAAATCGCGTTCGGCGACGGTCAGGATCTGGATCGCGAGCACCTCGCGCCCTGCCGCCGCGAGCCTGCGCGCGAGCGCGAGGCAGGCGGGGTCGAACCAGTCGGACAGGATCGCGACCAGGTCGCGGCCGCCGATCCGGTCCCACAAGGGTGCGAGCGCGGCGTCTGCGGGGAAACCGCCGGCTGCGTCGAGCGCGTGGAGCGCCAGATGGAGCCGGTCGCGCTGGCGCGCGCCGCCGGCGGCGGGGACGAGGGCGAGGCCGGTGTCGCGCAGCGTCGCCAGCGCGAACCGGTCGCCCTGCGCCAGCGCCAGCTCGGCGAGCGCGGCGGCGAGGCCCCGGGCGGCATCGAAGCGGCGATGGGGCGACGCATCCGCCTGATTCATCGAGGCACTGGCGTCGAGCAGGATCCACAGCGCGACGGGGCTTTCCCGTTCGGCCTCGCGCACGAAGAACCTGTCCGACCGGCCGTAGAGCTTCCAGTCGATCTGGCGCGGTTCGTCGCCCGGTTCGTAGGGGCGGTATTGCGCGAATTCGAGGCCGCTGCCGCGCGACCGGCTGGCGTGGAGGCCGAGGCCGCGGTCGCCGATCGCGCGGCGGGCGACGATCGCCAGCCCCTTCAGCCGGTGGCGGACGTCGGTCGGTATCAGCTCAGGGGCCGGTATCAGCTCAGGCACCGGGTCCTCGAACCGCGGCGAGCAGGCGGTCGACGACGGCATCGGGGCTCACCCCCTCCGCTTCGGCGGCGAAGGCGAGGATCAGGCGGTGGCGCAGCACCGGCGCGGCGAGCGCGGCGACATCCTCGCGCGTCGCCGCAAGCCGGCCGTGCAGCAGCGCGCGCGCCTTGGCGGCGAGGACCAGCGACTGGCCGGCGCGCGGGCCGGCGCCCCAGCGGACGTAGCTGCGCAACGCCTCGGGCATCGTCTCGCCGGGCCGGGTGGCGCGTACCAGCCGCGTGATCCAGTCGAGCAGGTCGGCGCCGAGATGGACGTCGCGGACCAGCGCCTGGATGGCGAGCACGTCCTCGCCCGCCATCACCCGCGGCACCTGCGCGAAACCGCTGCCGGTGGTCGCGGCGAGGATGTCGCGCTCCTCCGCCTCGGACGGATAGTCGAGGCGGACGTGGAGCAGGAAGCGGTCGAGCTGCGCCTCGGGCAAGGGATAGGTGCCCGCCTGTTCGATCGGATTCTGCGTCGCGAGCACGAAGAACGGGCGGGGCAAGGTATAGGTGGTGCCGCCGTAGCTGACGGTACGCTCCTGCATCGCCTCGAGCAGCGCCGCCTGCGTCTTGGGCGGCGTGCGGTTGAGTTCGTCGGCGAGCAGCAGGTTGGTGAAGACCGGGCCCTGCTGGAAGCGGAAATGGCGCTTGCCGGTGCCGTGATCCTCCTCGAGCAATTCGGTGCCGAGAATGTCGCTCGGCATCAGGTCGGGCGTGAACTGGACGCGGTGGAAATCGAGGTGGAGCGCCTCGCCGAGCGAGCGAACCAGCAAGGTCTTGCCGAGGCCGGGAACGCCCTCCAGCAGGCAATGGCCGCCGGCGATCAGGCCGATCAGCAATTGCTCGACCACCGCCGCCTGCCCGACGATCGCCTGCCCGATCGCGGCGCGCAGATCGGTCAATTTGGCCAGGCGGGCCTCGATATCGGCTTCGGTCATGCCACGGACCCCGTCATTGCGAGGAGCGACGCGACGCGGCAATCCAGCGCCGCGTGCATGCCACTCCGGATTGCTTCGCTGCGCTCGCAATGACAGTCTGTCACGAATTGAGCGCGTACATCACGATGTTGACGGCGAATTTCGTGTTGTCCTGCGCGAGGAAGCGTTTGTTGCGCCAGTCGTAGTCCCATTCGCACCCGTAGTCCTTGTTGCTGTAGAGCAGGCCGAGCCGGCCATCGATGGTGATGCCCCGCAGATAGTCGTGGACGAGGTCGTCGCCCCAGCCGTTGAGTTCGAACCCGGTGTTGGGCGGGCCGTCGAACTTGAAGAAGCTGGTGTAGATCGGGTGTTTCGGCGGCAGCTTGGCGAGCGCCTTCGGCCCGAAGAGGCTGCGCATCTGGCGTTCGAAGCTCTGCGCGAACAGGCCGTCGATATCGTGGTTGCAGTCGTCCACCAGCACGAAGCCGCCGCTGCGGACATAACGTTCGAAATTGCGGCGTTCGGCGGCGTTGAATTCCACCAGGCGGTGGCCGGCCATGTAGCAGAAGGGCGCGGTCAGCATCTTCGGATCGGCGAGCGCGACGACGCGCTCCTTGGGGTCGATCCTCAGGTTGGTATAATCGACCAGCGAGGTCAGCAGGTTGCTCGGCATGCGCTGGTCGACGTCCCAGTCGCCGCTGTCGTAGCGCAACCGGGTGAACCAGAAGTCGTAGGCGCCCGCCGCCGTGGCGGCGCGGGGGACTAGCGTAGAGGCAAGCGCGGCGATGCTGGCGCGCAGGAATTGCTGGCGGGTCACCCTCACCCTTCCCGCTGCCTTACGGCAGCGGGCCCCTTCCCTCTCCCGGTGGGAGAGGGAGGGAGCGGCGCAGCCGCGGAAGGGTGAGGGTGAGCGACATTCACACGGCGTCCGACAGCGAGGTGAAGGTGAAGTCACGCAGCCGCATCGGCGGCAGCATCATGATCGTGTCGCCCTCGTCGCCCTTCACCCGCACCGGCTTGCCGAGCTCGTCGATGTTGTTGAGCATGATGACCGGGCTTTCGTTGAAGCGGAAGTTCTTCAACGGATATTTGATCTCGCCATTCTCGATATAGAAGGTGCCGTCGCGGGTCAGGCCGGTGAGCAGCACGGTCTGCGGATCGACCATGCGGATATACCACGTCCGGGTGACGAGGATGCCCTTCTGCGTGCCGCGGACCAGATCGGCGGTCGATTTGGTGCCGCCCTCCATGATGATGTTGCCGGGCGAGGGCGTCGCGGGCTTGCCCTGCTTCTGCGCCCAGTAGCGCGAGTAATCGAGGTTCGCGATCTTGCCGTTCTGGACGATCTGCAGCCGCGTGCGCGGCAGCCCCTCGCTGTCCCACGGCAGCGCCGGCACGTCGGGATGATTGGGATCGGCGTAGATGTTGACGCGGGGATCGAACACCTGCTCGCCGAGCTTGTTGCCGCCGCCCTTCTTCGACAGGAAGCTGCGGCCCTCGTCGGCCTCGCGTGCGCCGAAGAAGTTGAACATGAAGCCGATCAGACCCGCCGCCGCCGCGGGTTCGAGGATGACGGTATATTTGCCCGGTTCCAGCGCGCGGGCGTCGACCGATCCGGCCGCCTTGCGTGCGGCGGTGCGGATGTCAGTCGAGGGAACAAAGGTGCCGACGTCCTGCACGTTGCGGCCGACCCAGCCCGATCCGCGGCCGTCCTCGCTGCGGACGGTGCAGGTATAATCGACGCCGCTGGCGCGCTGATAGCCGAAATTCCCCTTCGAATTGGCGAAGGCGACGAAGCTCTGGCCATCCTGCAGGAAGCCCGCCGCGATCAGCTTCTGCGCCTTGCACGCCGCGATCGAATCGCCCGCCACCTTCGCGCGATATTCGGGCGTGATGTCGGCGGTGGTCTGGCTGAACGTCGGCGTCGCCCTGTACGCCTGCTTGCCGACTGCGGGCACGAATTCGGGGTTCTCGGGCGCGAGCCGGGCGAGTTCCTCGGCACGGCGGACGACACGCTCCAGCGAGGCGTCGTCGAAGGCGTTGATCGTCGCGGTGCCGACGCGCTTGCCGAACGCGACCTGCACCGCGAGGTCGGCGTTCGACACGATGCCGCTGGTCGAGATGTTGTTCAGGGCGAAACGGATGTTGCCGTCGACCGAGCCGGTCAGTTCGGCGGTGCATTCGTCCGCCTTCGACAGCGCGACGCACTTGGTCAGGATGGCGCGCGCCTGTTCTTCGGTGAAGATTGCCATGATCCTATGTCTCCTCAGCCGAGCGAACGGGCGGTGTTGATGACGTTGATGCCGTTGAAGCGCGCGGTCGAGGACCCGTGGCTCACCGTCGACACCTGCGACGGCTGGCCCTTGCCGTCGAAGAAGCTGCCACCCATCCGGTAGTCGCTGGCATCGCAGACGCCGACGCAGGCGTTCCAGAATTCCGGCGTGCGGATCTGATAGGCGACATCCTCGATCTGCTGCGTGATCTTGCCGTTCTTGATCTCGTAGAACAGCTGGCCGCCGAACTGCGCATTGTAGCGCTGCTGGTCGATCGAGAAGCTGCCGTCGCCGACGATATAGATGCCGTTCTCGACCCCGCCGATCATGTCGGCGACGCTCTGCTTCGTCTTGCCGGGTTCGAGGCTGACGTTGGGCATGCGCTGGAACTGGACGCTCGACCAGCTGTCGGCATAGCAGCAGCCGTCCGAGGCGCTCTTGCCGAGCAGCTTCGCCTGATCGCGGATCGCCTCCAGATCGACGAGCTTGCCGTCGCGGATCAGGTCCCACTTCTTGGTCTTCACGCCCTCGTCGTCATACCCGACCGCGCCGAGGCTGCCGGTTTGCAGCTTGTCGGCGACGATGTTGACGCTGGGGCTGCCGTACTGGAAACGCTCGCGGACCTTGTCGAGCGTGACGAAGCTGGTGCCAGCGTAATTCGCCTCGTACCCGAGCACGCGGTCAAGCTCGAGCGGATGGCCGACGCTCTCGTGGATGGTCAGCCAGGTGTGCGAGGGATCGAGGACGAGGTCGTATTTGCCCGGCTTGACCGAAGGCGCCTTGAGCTTCGCCTGCGCCTGCTTGGCGGCGGCGATCGCATCCTCCTTCATGTCGTAGGACAGGCCGTAGTTGACGACGCCGTTGGGCGAGGTGAACTTGTCCTTCGCATTGCCGTCGAGATATTCGAAGCCCATGCCCATCGGTGCCGACAGGCCCTCGCGGGTGCGGAACTTGCCGCTGGTCTTGTCGATCGCGGTCGCGGTCATCGGCGCCCAGATGCGATGCACGTCCTGGTCGATATACGATCCGTCGGTGCTGGCGAAATACTTCTGCTCGTTGACCAGGAACAGCATCGAATTGACGAAATTGGCGCCCGCGCCCTGTGCGGCGGCGTTGACGCCGAGCAGCAGGTCGACCTTGTCCTTGATCGGCACCGTCATCGCATTCTTGACGATCGGCGTCTTCCAGCTGACCTCGCCGACGCCCGGCGTGGGCGCGAGCTGGACCGGCGCGGTCTGCGTCTTCGCATTCGCCTTGGCGATGGCGACGGCGAGCTGCGCCGCCTTGGCGACCGCCTCCGGCGTCATCTCGTTGGTGGCGGAAAAGCCCCAGGCGCCGTCGGCGATGACGCGGACCCCGGTGCCGAGCGATTCGGTGTTGACGACGTTCTGGACGTTCGCCTCACGCGTGATGACGAACTGGCGCATGTAGCGGCCGACGCGGACGTCGCAATAGGTCGCGCCGGCCGATTTGGCGGCGTTGAGCGCGGCATCGGCGAGCCGCTTCTTGACCGCGACGTCGATGGTCGATTGCAGCTCCTCCGCCGCGATCGCGCGGCCGAGGAAGGACGGCAGGACGCCGCCTCCGAGCGCCAGGCCGGTTGCGGCCAGGAAATCGCGTCTGTGCAAGGCTGTCGTCCCCCGGATCGGCGCGCTATCGGCAAATCGGCCGTGCGCGCATGATGTTGCGAGGCGAGCGACTTGCCCGCCTCATACACCGATCATTGCGTGGACCGCGGGGCGGGTCAATCGGGGGTGGTCGATTTTTGTCCCGCGTCACCCGGCGCCGTTGCCGGGTGATGCGGGACCGGGTCTCCGGGTCAGTTGCGCAGGCTGTCCGGCACGAGGCCGCCATTCTCGGCGAGCTTCGCCATCACCGCCTTGTGCAGCGCGATATTCTGTTCGGCGCTGCCGTCGTCGCCGGCATGGACGCCGAGTTCCTGCCCCAGTTCCTTGCGCGCGGCGAGGCTGGAATCGAGGTCGAGCAGCTTGAGCAGATCGACGATCGAGCTTTGGTAATTGCCGCCGCCGTCCTTCATCGACGCCATCTCGGACAGGACCGCGCCGACATCGACGGGCTCTGCCGGCGCAGCCGCGGCGGGTGCCGGCGTCGGGGCGGTGGGTGCGGCCTGCGTGGTCTGCGGCGCCTGCTGCGGCGCGGCGGGGGTCGCGGCCGGGGCTGCCGGTTTGTGGCCGAAGATCTTGCCCATGATGTTGCCGAACATGCTCAACGTCGTTCTCCTGGATGACTCGGATGCAGCGCCAACGTCGGGCGAGGCGGAACGCTCCCGTTCCGGCGGCGGAACGGGTGGCCGTGCCGGCACGTTGAGGGCGCCGCAGCTAGGGAGACGGAAATGTTGAAGAAAACCATGATGATCCTGTCCGCATCGGCATTGGCGCTCGCCGCCTGCGGCCAGAAGACGGACACCGCCAATACCGCCGACGCAAGCATGGCGACCAACGACACCACCGCCTTCGACGCCGGCAATGCGGGCGTCGCCGACACCAATATGACCGCACCGGCGACCGGTGGGCAGGCCTTCGCCAACACCGCCGCCGCAAGCGACGCGTTCGAGATCGCGACGTCGAAGCTGGCACTCGACAACAGCAGCTCGGCCGCGGTGAAGAAATACGCCAACCAGATGATCGCCGCGCATACCACGTCGACCGACAAGCTGAAGGCGACGACCGCCGCGCTGACGCCGGCGATCACCCCGGACCCGACGCTGACCGCCACGCAGCAGGCGACGGTCGATTCTCTCAAGACCCTGAAGGGCGCGGCATTCGACGCGGCCTATATCAGCGCGCAGCAGTCCGGCCATCAGCAGACGCTCGACGCGCTGAAGGCCTATGGCGCGACCGGCGACGTACCGGCGCTCAAGACCTTCGCGACCGGGCTTACCCCGACGGTGGCGGCACATCTGAACATGGCGAAGGCGCTGAAGGCCTGATCGCCACTGCCCGATAGACAAAAAAGGGGGCGTCGGTCGAAACCGGCGCCCCCTTTCCGTTGAACGGGCGGTAGGGCTTACGCCTTCTTGCCGCGCAGCGTGTTGAGGATCGCGAGCCCGACGACACCCACGAGGGCCGCGGCGGTCCAGGGGCGATCGTTGGCGAACTTGCGTGCCTTGTCGGCGAGCGGCGCGGCGGCGGCGGCGACGGTTTCCTTGGTATCGCCGATCGTCTTCTGCACCTTGCCGCTCAGCTGGTCGGCGACGCCGGCGCTCTGCGTCTCGGTATCGCCGGTAACGTTGCCGACCGTTTCCTTGACCTTGCCGGTGAGGTCGGTCGCGGTGCCTTCGATCTGATCCTGGTTCATGCCGTTTCTCCTGTGAAATGATTGCGCGCGTCAACGCGTGGGGAGCCCACGGTTTCCGCAGGTGCGAAATGAACTAGCGCGGGTGGCGCCGTGCGAGCGCCTGACCGGCCAGATTCTTCGACCGGCCGACATGTTTGACGTGGACGCGCGCGATTCCCGCCACCGTCTCGCGATAGGCGGCGAGGTGCGGCTTGAGATGCGCGCTGCGGCATGTCCAGTGGCCGAGCGCCTGTTCGACGATCGTGCGGGCATCGCCGACGAACAACACGTCCTGCGCCCCCGCATCGCGCGCGATCTCGGCGGCGAGGCGCAGGGCGAGCCATTCCGCGGTACAATTGTCGCCCTGTCCGACGTCGTCGCGGATATGGCTCCGCCCGCCGGTGACGACGGCGATCTCCATCCGGCCCGGGTTGGGCCGCGCCCCGCCGTCGAAATAGAGCGTCATCCGGCCGGTCATGCCGCGCGCCGGTGCGGGGCGACCAGCGTCGCGATGAAATTGGCGATCTCGATGCGGCGATGCGCTTCGTCGGCGAACTGACGATCGACGCCCAGCTCCCACAGCAAGGCACGGTCGTCGGGGGCGTCGTGCAGCGCGTCGAGCAGGGCGGCGCGGCGTTCGACCCCGGCGGCGTCATGCGCGAGGCCCGCCGCGACCAGATCGTCCGCCTGCCGGCGCAGCGCCACCGCGATCTCGCCGGGGCTGAGTTCGGGATGATATTGCACGCCCCAGAAGATGCCGCCGTCGTGGCGGATCTCGGCCGCCTGAATACGGGTGACGGCGTTGCCGGCGAGCAGGGTCGCGCCGGCGGGCAAGTCCTCCACCTCGTCACCGTGGATCGCGGGGGCATCCCATGCCGACGCACGGCCGGCGAGCAACGGATGGTCGCGCCCCGCGTCGGTCGCGGTGATGCGGCGGGCGATGCCGGCCTCGATCCGTTCGGGCATCTTGCGCACCCGCCCGCCCGCCGCCACGACCGCGAGTTGCAGCCCGGCACAGGAGCCGAAGGCCGGGGTGCCGCTGGCGTAGACCGCGCGCATGAACGCGAGCTGGCGCCGCACCTCCGGCGTGTCGTCATAGACGTGGAGCGGCGAACCGGTGACGAAGACCGCATCGTAGCGCGCGATCGCGTGCGGCGGCAGCACCTCCGCCTCGGCATCGGCAGGCGCGACGCGGGTGATCGCGACGCCGGGGTTCATCTTTTCGAGCGTGGCGGCATAGCTTTCGCCGGCGCTGCGACCGGCATGATGGCGGCGGGCGGCGCGTTCGTCGGGGGTTTCGCTCTCGGCGACGAGGAAATGGTACAAGACGGATCTTTCGTTGGGGCGCAGGCTGAACGCGCCGGCGGCGATCGGGTGCATCCGGACATGCTTTGACGCGAAACCGGCGGTGGCGCGTTGGGCGGGGATGAGCGAGGCACCGACGACTCCCGATGGCCGTTACCTGATGGTGCGCGGCCGCCTGTGGCGCAAGGCGAACCCCGCCTTGCCGGCGGAGCGGCGCGCGGCACTGGTCCACGACCTGATGGCGGCACGGCGGGCGGTCAGCACGGCCCTGCGCGCCGGCGATGCCGCGGCGGAGCGAGCGGCACGGGCGCAGGTCGATGCGGCGAAACAGGCGCTGGGCGAACGCGGCCCGGTGTGGTGGGACGACGGTGCGCCCGACTTCAACCGGCATATGGCGGCGAACACGCCCTATGCCGCCTGGGCGGAGGCGCAGGCATGAGCACGCGCGGGCCATGGCTGCCGCAGCGCGTGCTGGTGACGCGATCGGCGATGGCGTGGGACCATGGCCGTGCCATCGCCGCACGTGCGGCGGCGCTGGGCATCGCGGTGGAGACGCTCTCATCCGACCGGCTGGCGCTCGCCCTGCCCGACGATCCGCGCCGCGCCTATGCGGCGGCGAAGCGGACGCTGGCGGTGACGGTGGCACCACCGTCGAAGCTGCGGCTGCAACCGATCGCGCCGTCCGCCGACTGGCGCGTCGACCTCGCCGAGGGATGCCCGGCGCATTGCAGCTATTGCTATCTGGCGGGGTCGCTGAAGGGGCCGCCGATCACCCGCGTCTATGCCAATCTGCCCGAGATCGTCGCGACTTTGCCCCGCTATCTGGGCGAGGGCACGATCACCTCGCGATCGGCGGCGCGGGCGGACGAAGGCACGACGTACGAGGCGAGCTGCTACACCGATCCGCTGGCGATCGAACATCTGACGGGGTCGCTGTCGATGCTGATCGCGGCGTTCGGCCGCTGGCAGGCACCGGTGCAATTGCGTTTCACCACCAAGTTCGACGCGGTCGCGCCGCTGCTCGGGCTCGACCATCAGGGGCGGACGCGGATGCGCGCCTCGATCAACCCGGCAGCCTTCGCGCGGTTCGAGGGCGGGACGAGTCCGGTGGCGGCACGGCTGGCGGCGCTCGCCGAGATGGCGCGGGCGGGCTATCCGGTCGGGCTGACGATCGCGCCGATCATCGCCGCCGACGGATGGCAGGCGGCCTATGGCGAGCTGATCGCGGAGGCGGGCGCGATACTGGGCGCGGTGCCGGGGGTGGATTGCACGATCGAGCTCATCACCCATCGCTACACGCCGGGGTCGAAGGCGGTGCTGGACGGCTGGTATCCGGGATCGGGGCTCGAGATGGGCGCGGCCAACCGGACCGAGAAGCGGACGAAGTTCGGGTCGGTTAAGTATGTCTATGACGCGGCGACGATGACGGCGCTGCGTGGTTTCTTCACAGCCGCGATCGCGCGCGACCTGCCGTTCGCGCGCGTGCTCTACTGGACGTGACGGCGCGGCGTCACACCTGCCGCAGCGCGCGTGCCGGGCGGATGCTCAGGATCGGCCACGCCCCCGCCAGCCCGATCGCGAGCGTGATCCCCAGCCCGGCGAGCAGCGTCACGCCGACCGCGACCGGATCGGGCGCCCAGACGAAATCGAACAGCCGCACCACCACATACCACGCGCCGCCGAGGCCCAGCGCGAGCGCGACCAGCGTCACCACCGCGCCGAGCAGCAGATATTCCAGCGCCTGCACCGCCAGCAGCTGCCCGCGCGTCGCGCCGAGCGTGCGCAGCACGACCGCATCATAGGTGCGCGCCTCGCGCGCGGCGGCGATCGCGCCGACCAGCACCGCGATGCCGGCGGCGACGGCGACGCCCGCCGCGGCGGCGATCGCGGCGGCGACCTGCCCGACCAGATCGCGCACCTGCGCCAGCACCCCGCGCACCTCGATCACCGACACCGACGGGAAGGGTGCGAGCAGCGCGCGCGTCACCCTGCCCTCCGCCCCCGGCGGCAGGTCGATCGTCGCGGCGAGGTTATGCGGCGCATCGGCGAGCGTGTTCGGCGAGAAGACCAGCACGAAGTTGAAGCCCAGCGTGTCCCACTGGATCGTCCGGAACGAGGCGACGCGCGCGGTCCGCTCGACGCCGAGCAGGCTGACGGTCAACGGATCGCCGAGCTTGAGATCGAGCGCCTGCGCCAGCCGTTCGTCGACCGATACGAGCGGCGGCCCGGCATAGTCGGGCGGCCACCAGCGGCCCGCGGCGAGCGTGCTCCCCTCCGGCAGGGTCGCGGCATAGGTGAGGCCGCGCTCGCCCCGCAGCGCCCAGGCCCCCTCGGGCAACGTCTTGAGATCGGCGACGCGGATGTCGCGATAGGCGGTGATCGTGCCGCGCAGGATCGGCACCGTCTTCACCACCGCGGCGGGTGCGGCGGCGGTGACGATGCGGCGGAACTCGCCGGCGCGCGGGCGGGGCACGTCGAGTGCGAACAGCGACGGCGCGCGGGCGGGAACGGTGGTGGCGATATTGGCGTCGATGCTGGTGCGGATCGCGGCGAGCAGCACGAACAGCGTCAGCCCGAGGCCGAGCGCGACGACCAGTGCCTCGGTGCGCGCGCCGGGGCGATGCAGCGCGGCGATGGCGAGGCGGAGCAGCGGCCGACGCGGTGCGGGCAGGCGGCGGGCGGCGCTGCGCACCAGCCGCCCCAATCCGGCGAGCAGCAGCAGCGCCCCCGCCACCGCGGCGAGGAAGGTCGCCGCCATCGCCGGCTGCGCGGCACTCGCGACGGCGAGCGCCACCGCCGCACCGCCCGCGACCACAGCGACGGTCCGCCCGGCCCAGGAACTGGCCCGCATCGGCGCGAGCGCGCCGCGCAGCAGCCCGGCGGCCGGGGTCGCGCCGGCGGCGGCGAGCGGCGGCGCGGCGAAGGCGGCGGCGATCAGCAGGCCATAGGCCGCGGCACGGAGCAGCGGCCCCGGTTCGGGCGTCAGGTCGGGCACGACGGGCAGCGCGCCGGCCAGCGCCCGGCCGAGCAGCGGCACCGCGGCGATACCGATCGCAAGGCCGCCGGCGACCCCGGCGAGCGCCGCCGCGCCGATCTCCAGCGCATAGACGCGGGCGACGTCGGCGGTGGTCGCGCCGAGCACCTTCAGCGTCGCGATCCCGCCGCGGCGTGCGGCGAGGAACGAGGCGACGCCGTTGCCGACACCGATCCCGGCGATGGCGAGCGCGGCGAGGCCGACGAGGGTCAGGAATTCGCCCATCCGGTCGACGAAGCGCGATGCGCCGGGCGAGGCGCGGTCGCGGGTCTTCGCCTCCCAGCCGCCGGCCGGAAAGGCGTCGCGAAACCGTTCGGACACCGTCGCGGGGCTGCGCCCGTTGGGCAGACGAAGGCGATAGCGGGTGTCGTACAGGCTGCCGGGCTGGATCAATTGCGTCGCGGGCAGCGTCTGCATCGCGACGATCGCGACCGGGCCGAGCGTGAAGCCCTCGCCCAGCCGGTCGGGTTCGTCGGCGATGACGCCGGCGACGGTCAGCGTCGCCGCGCCGACCCGGAACCGCGCGCCGCGCGTCAGGCGCAGCCGTTCGGCCAGCGCCGGCACGATCCACGCCTGTCCCGCCGGCGGCCCTGCGACCCGGCGGCCATCGGCCAGCGCGATCCGGCCATAGAGCGGATAGGCGCCGTCGACCGCTTTCAGCTGGATCGGCGCGGCGGCGCCGCCGGCGACCGCATTGGCCTGCATCCGGATCGTCTCGGACACCGTGCCCGCCGCGGCCATCGCCGCGCGTTCGGCCGGCACCGCGCGCCGCTGCGACACCGCGAACTCGACATCGCCGCCGAGGATCACGCCGCCGCGCGACGCCAGCTCGCGCCCGACCGCATCGGCGAGCCCGCCGATCGCCGCCAGCGCACCGACGCCAAGCAGCAGGCAGACGACGAGCAGCCGCAGGCCGCGGAAGCGCCAGTCGAGCTCGCGCCGCGCCAGCGTCCAGGCGAAGCCCCAGCGGCTCACACGATCCGCCCGTCGGCGAGCGTCACCACCCGGTCGCAGCGTGCGGCGAGGCCGCGGTCGTGGGTGATGACCACCAGCGTCGCACCGATCGCGGCGCGGCGATCGAACAGCAGGTCCATGATCCCCGCGCCGGTGGCGGTGTCGAGATTGCCGGTCGGTTCGTCCGCGAACACCAGCGGCGGCCGCGGCCCGAGCGCGCGGGCGATCGCGACCCGCTGCTGCTCGCCGCCCGACAGCTGGGACGGATAATGGTCGAGGCGATGGCCGAGGCCGACCGCGGCCAGTTCCTCCGCGGCGCGGTCCCAGGCGTCGGCGGCACCGGCCAGCTCCATCGGCACCGCGACATTCTCGCGCGCGGTCATCGTCGGCAACAGGTGGAAGGCCTGCAGCACGATGCCGATCCGGCCGCGGCGGGCGCGTGCCAGCGCATCCTCGTCGAGCGCACCGAAATCGAGCCCGTCGACGCGGACGCTGCCGCCGCTCGCCCGCTCCAGTCCGGCGAGCACCGCCATCAGCGACGATTTGCCCGATCCCGAGGCGCCGAGCAGCGCGACGCTCTCCCCCGCCGCGACCGACAGGTCGATGCCGCGCAGGATGGCGGTGTCGCCCAGCGTCAGCGTGACATCGCGCGCGGCGATCACCATAGCGGATTGGGTCATGACGGAAGGAACAGCCTTGCAGGGAATGAAGCGCTATGCGGCAGGCGCCGCGCTTGTCCAAGCCCTGTTGCTGATCGGATGCAGCGGGCCGGCCCCCGCCCCCTCGCCGACCCCGACGCCGACAGCCACCGCGGCGGCGGTCGCGCGCCCGGCCGGGCCGGAGCGGCTGGTGCTGGCGTTCGGCGACAGCCTGTATGCGGGCTATGGCCTCGACCGCGGGCAGAGCCTGCCCGATGCGATCCAGGCGCGGCTGCGCACCGGCGGGATCAACGCGACGATCGTCAACGCCGGCGTCTCGGGCGACACCAGCGCGGCGGGGCGGCAGCGGCTGGGGTTCGTGCTCGACAATCTGCCGCGCAAGCCCGACCTCGTCCTGCTCGGGCTCGGCGGCAACGACGTGCTGCGCCAGATCCCGGCAGCGGAGACGCGCGCCAACATGACCGCGATGCTCGACCTGCTGCGCCAGCGGAACGTGCCGGTGGTGCTGACCGGGATGAAGGCGCCGCCCAACCTCGGTGCGGATTACGTGACTGCGTTCGACGGCATCTGGCCCGATCTCGCGCGGCGCGACCGGGCGGGCTTGTATCCGTTCGTCCTCGACGGCGTGATCGGCGACCCGGCGCTGATGCAGGCCGACCGGGTGCATCCCAATGCCGCGGGCGTCGCCCGGATCGCCGACCGGGTGACGCCGCTGGTCGCGCAACGGCTGGCGCCGGCACGCTGACGGAACGTCGTGGGTTCCGCTGCGCTATAGGCGCGATCCCTCGCTAAAGGAATTGCCCATGGCCGACCACCGCACAGCCACCCTGCACCGCATGGTGCTGCCCGACCATATCTGTCCGTTCGGCGTGCGCGCCAAGCAGATCCTGCAGGCGGAGGGGTTCGAGGTCGACGACCGGATCCTGCGCTCGCGCGAGGAGGTCGAGGCGTTCAAGGCGGAGCACGGAGTCGCCACGACGCCGCTGGTGTTCATCGACGGCAAGCAGATCGGCGGCAGCGACGATCTGGAACGCTATCTGGCCAGCGAAGGCGTCTGACGCGACGGGACGACGGGCCGCCCTCAGTCGCGACCGTTGTCCCGCGCCCGTTTCCGCCCCGGCGCATCGGGCGCGACGATCGGCACGCGGTCCAGCGCCTCGGGCACCAGCGCCAGCGTCTGGATCGCCGCCAGCCCCCATTGCGAGGCGGCATTGGTCGACACGCCGGGCCATTCGATCACCCCGCCGACGTCGCGCCGCGGATCGGCCGGCCATGTCCCCAGCCCGGCGTCGCCGGACAGGAACTCCTGCGCCGCCCGTGTCGCGAGTGCCGCATCCTTCTCCTCGAACGCGGCATAGGCGGTCAGCCGCGCATGCCCCTCACGCAGGTTGCGCGGACCGAACGGCGCGCCGAACTTGGCGAGATAATCCGCCTGCGGCGCATTGTACCAGCGGCAATAGTCCAGCCATGCCGCCCGATAGCGCGGCACGTCGAACAGGCGGATCAACTCGCTGTTGACTTCGACCGCACCGAAGACCGCGTTGAGATGCGACAGGCCGATCCTGCGGTTCTGGTCGACGAAGCGGCCCGTCGCCATGTCGAACGGCGCGCTGCCGGTCATCCAGCCCTGCGGCAGGCGGCCGATCGTCTCCAGCCCGGCGAGGATGCGGTCGCGCCAGCGGGTGTCGCCGGTCCGCTCCCATTCGGTCAGCCACGCCGCCGCCAGCGGACACCAGGTGGTGCCGAACGTCATCTCGATCGTCCCCGCCGGCAGCACCGGTCGCTTCGCGCCCGGTACCTTGCGGCCGATCTCGACCCGGGTCAGCGCCTGATCGGAGGTGACGAGGTCGCGCAACAGGTCGCCGGTGCGGTCGTCGGCGGTGAGATAGTAGAAGATGCGCCGGTAGCTGGCGTTGCTGACCCGCGGCTGTTTCGAACTGTCGCTCCAATGCTGGACGCCATGCCGCGTCCCCAGTCCGCGGAAGCGGCCGGTATGGTAGACGTCGACCTCCCCCGTGTGCCGCGTCATCGCCTCGGCGAGGCGAAACGCCTGCGCGTCGCCGGTGCGCAGCACCTGCGTCCACAGCCACAGGTCGGGCGACAATTCGCTGTTCGCCCAGGCGAAGCCGCCGATGTCGTAGCGCCACTGGTGCCGGTCCGCGTCATAGGTGTGCATGACGTCGCCGTGGTTCCAGAATCCGTACCACGACCGCCGGTCGACCTCGCCCGCGTAGAAATCGATCAGGTCGACCAGTTGGTCCTCGATCGCGGTGCGATTGGGGGTCGATCGATCGGGCAGGTTCCAGTCGCCGAACACCTGCGCGGCATGGAGGTGCGCCGGCGCGGTCATCAGCTGCGGCGGCTGCGCCTGCATCGCCGCCATCGCCGCCAGCGTGTCGGTCGGCGGCGTCGCGGGCAGCGCCCAGAGCGTCAGCTCCGACGTGCGCGCGATACCCGACGCATCGTCCCAGCCGGGTTCGTAATCCTCATAGGTGACCGACAGCCCCTCGTTCTGCGCGTCATAGCCCTCCATCCCCATCGCGCCGTGATAGGGGCGCCGGTCCATCGCCGGGGCCTCCGGCGACCACAGCCATGCGGTCAGCCGGGCGGTGTCGCCGGCCGCGCCGTCGATGTGCAGCGCGGTCGGATGCCGCTGCCAGAAATAGCGGACGCCGATCGCCGCGCCGCCCGTGGGGCCGCCGACATAGGCGAGGCCCGGCGCGCGTCGCCCCTCGGCGCTGTCGACCCAGCCCTGCCCCGACGCGGTGCGCTTGGTGATCGCGAAGCCGTTGGCGTTGGGCTGTTCGAGGCGGAAATCGCCCCAGGCGGGGATGCGCTCCAGCACGTCGCGCACCGCGGGCGCCATCTGGGCGAGCGGCGGCACGGCGCGGCCGGCGACCTGCGCGTCGCGGAACGCCTTGCCGGGATCGCGGCGCAGCCCCGTGAGCGGGCGGACGCCCTCGGCGAGCATCTGGCGATCGGTGGCGATGCGGACGTGGCGGTCGTGCAGCGCGCCGGTCATCGGCACCGCCGCCTGCACGCCGAGCGCGGACAAAAAGTCCTTCGCCACGTCGCCGTCGAACACCACGCTGTGGACGATGCGCAGCGCCGCCGATCCGGCATAGGCATAGAGGCGGACGGTAAACGGCATCCAGCGGCGCGCGCCCGCGGCATGATGCCCCTCGATCTTGACGACGGCGCGCACCGGGCCGCGCTGTTCGACGGTGACGCGGTCGATGCTGCCGCCGAACGGCACCGGTTCGCCATGCTCCGGATCGCTGCGCACCGCCCCGAGCAGCGTGACCGGGCCGAGCACCGGCCGGCCGCTCTGGCTGGCGGAGCGGATCAGCGCCGCGCCCGATTTCGCCACCTCCCAGCGCAGGTCGCCGATCTGGATGATGATCGCATCGGCGGATTCGGTGACGCGCACCGGCTGTTGCGGCGGCGTCTCGCGTCCGCGCGTCACGGTCAGCTCGGCGGGGGCGACGTCGGCGGGAATCGCATGCGCGCTCCATTTGATCGATCCGTCGGGCCAGGTCGCGGTCGTCCAGCTTTGCGCCGGCACCGCCTTGCCCGCCGCCCGGACCGCGAGGCGACTGCCGCGCTTCAACACACCGCGCGGCCAGGCCACGCCGAACGTCTGCCCTGCGTGCATCGCCGGCGCCGCGCCGTCGATCCAGCGCACCGGCGCCGGCGCGAACGTGGGCGCCGCACCGGCCCCCGTGGGCAGCCACAGCGCCGCGCCGCCGAGCAGCCCCGCCTTGATCGTATCGCGTCGATTGAGGTGCATCATGCTCTCCATCACGACCGCGTCACCGCCACGCGGCGGATCCGCAGGTGACTCCAGGTGGTGCGCAGCCCCCAATGGCCGCGGACATAGGGTTGCGGATCGGCAAGCGTGAACACGCGCCGTCCGTCGCGCTCGACCGCGACGGTGCGGCCGTCGGCGATCAGCCGGATGCGCGTCCAGACGTTGGGCCGCAGCATGTCCGCCGGTGCGCCGAGATCGTGTTCGCGCAGCAGCGGACGGTTGCCGGGCTGGCCGATGTAACGGCGGAAGCGGGTGGTCGTGTTGCGGTTGCCGCCGATGCCGACATAATAGGTCCTGAGATCGTCGTAGGCGGCGAAGGCGCCGCTGCGCGGATGCGCCAGCACCGATCCGCCATCCGCATCGCTCGCCATCCAGAAGGCATTGAGATCGCTGACCGTGTCGTTGGCGCCCCCAGCCGCGACCGCCATCGCCTCGAAGCTGATCGTGACCGGTGCGGCGATCGGGCGTCGCCACCACAGGGTCAGCCCCTTGGGCGTGTCGATGTCGATGACGCCATCGCGTGTGCTGACGCGGGCATCGGGCGATTCCGCCTCGATCCGCCAATCCGCCAGCGGTTGCGGCCGGGGCGACGCCGCGGTCAGCGTCAGCATCATCACCGGGATCGCCATCCGTCGCCGCATCCAGTCCGCCTTCCGTTGCGCTCTTCCGACGCGTGCGCTTGCTTAGGTCGATTGGGACAGGCTGCCAAGCCTTTCCCGGATAATCGTTTCGCATCTCACATATTGGCAGTTGCGCTCGGCGGCACGCCGCCGCATGATGCGGGACAACAAGATATCATGTGGAGAGTGGCATGAAGACCGGCATCCTGGCCGCGGCGATGATCGTCCTGCTGACCGGCGCGGCGGCGCCGACCCCACCCCGCATCTTCATCGCCAGCGATTCCACCGCGCAGGATTACAAGGCGGAGCGCTATCCCCAGTCCGGCTGGGGGACGATGCTGCGCTGCGCGGTGCCGGGCGTGACGGTGGAAAATCGCGCGATCGGCGGCCGCAGCACCAACAGCTTCATCCGCGAAGGGCGGCTCGACACGATCGCCGCCGATCTGCGCAAGGGCGATACGCTGCTGATCCAGTTCGGCCACAACGACGCCAGCATCGACAAGCCCGAACGCTACACCACGATCGACCAGTATAAGGCCAATTTGCGCCGCATGCTCGACGTCGCCAAGGCAGCGGGGGCGAAGGCGGTGATCCTGACCCCGGTAGCGCGGCGCGATTTCAAGGATGGCGTCGAACAGCCGAGCTTCCCGACCTATGCCGATGCGGCACGCGAAGTCGCGAAGGCGACGCGGACGCCGCTGATCGACCTCGGCAAGACCTCACAGGCGATGGTCCAGGCGGCGGGGCCGGAGGCGGCCAAGGCCTATTACCTGCATTACGACGGCGCGGCGGGGGCGCCCGGCTATCCCAAGGGGATCGCCGACGACACGCATTTCAGCGAGCTGGGCGCGCGCCGGGTCGCCGACCTCGTCGCGGTCGGGCTGAAGGCGACGCGGCTGCCGATCGCGAAACGGGTGACGCCGCATGTCCCGGCGCTGACCCGGACGACTCCGGCGGGCGGCCCCTCGTGCGGCTGATGCTGGCGGGCGCGCTCCTCCTGTTCGGCGTCCCGATGGCGGCAGGGGCACAGGCGGGGGCGGATCCCGGCAAGGTCCAGCGCTTCACCCTTGCCGGCACCGCGGCGAAGGGCAGCACCGCCGTCCCCGCCGATCGTCGTTATGCGGACGGCTATGGCTACGAACCCGGCAGCCGCGCTTTGTTCTCGGTCGCGGCGGCGCCGGGCAATTACCGCGTCACCGTGACGCTCGGCCGCCGCGGCGCCGCAACGACGAGCACGGTCAAGACCGAATCGCGCCGGCTGATGCTCGACGCCGTCACCGTTCCGGCGGGCCGCAGCGTCACGCGCAGCTTCGTCGTCAACGTCCGCAACGCCGCGCTCGCGCCGCCTCCGGCCAACGCCCCGGGCGGCGACCATGTGCTGCTCAAGCCGCGCGAGCGCGACTCGCTCAACTGGGACGACCGGCTGACGCTGGAACTGCTCGGCGATGCGCCCACCGCCATCGCGATCGAGCCGGTCGCGGTGCCGACGCTGTTCCTGCTCGGCGATTCGACCGTCACCGACCAGCCCGCCGAACCCGCGGCGAGCTGGGGACAGATGCTGCCCGTCTTCCTCAAACCCGACATCGCCGTCGCCAATCACGCCGAATCGGGCGAGACGCTGAAATCCTTCATCGCCGAACTGCGCTTCGCCAAGGTGCTCGAATCGGTGAAGCCGGGCGATGTCGCGCTGATCCAGTTCGGTCACAACGACCAGAAGACGCAATGGCCGCAGACCTATGCCGACGCGGCGACCACCTATCGCGACTATCTGCGCACCTGGATCGCCGAATTCCGCCGCCGCGGGGTGACGCCGATCCTGGTCACCTCGCCCGAACGGCGGATGTGGACCGGCGACCGGATCAAGCCGACGCTCGCCGATTATGCCGCGGCGGTGAAGGCGGTCGGCGCATCCGAAAAGGTGCCGGTAATCGACCTCAACGCCGCGAGCATCGCCTTCTACGAAGCGCTGGGGCCGGCACGCGCGCCGCTGGCGTTCAACGACGGCGGCAAGGACGCGACGCACCACGACAATTACGGCGCCTGGGTGCTGGCACGCAGCATCGCGCAGGGCCTCGCCACGCTGCCGGTCGGTGCGCATCTGCAGCCCGGCCTCGCGCCGTTCGACGCGCGGCGCCCGCCCGATCCCGCGACGTTCCGCCTCGCCCCCAGCGTCACCCGCGATGCCACCCGACCGGACGGAAATTGAGATGACCGATCGCCGCACCCTGATCGCCGGCGGGCTCGCCGCACTGCTGCCGCTCCCCGCTTATGCGGACATCCCGGCCGAGCGCTTTCCGCTCTGGCCGGGCGCAGCGCCGGGCGGCGAGGGACGCGCGATCGCCGATCAATGGGTGAAGCGTTCGCCCACCGGCGGCGCGGACGACATCGCCTGGCCGCATGTCGCGACGCCGATGCTCACGGTCGTGCGTCCCGCGAAGCCCAATGGCGCCGCGGTGCTGATCTGCCCGGGCGGCGGCTATGCCCGCGTCGCGGTCGGCCGGACCGGCGGCGGCATCGCCCGCGACTTCGCCGCGCGCGGCGTGACCGCGTTCGAGATGCTCTATCGCCTGCCGCACGACGGCTGGGCGGCGGGGCCGGACGTCGCCTTGCAGGATGCACAGCGCGCGATGCGGGTGATCCGCGCCGGGGCGGGCAAACGCTGGCCGATCGACCCGGCCCGCGTCGCCGTCGCGGGCTTTTCCGCCGGCGGCCATGTCGCCGCCCGCCTCGCCGCGCGCGCCGCCACCCGCGTCTACGATCCGGTCGATGCCGCCGACCGGCTGTCGGCGCGACCCGATATCGCCGGGCTGTTCTTCCCTGTGGTGACGATGGGCGACGACGGCGTCCATGCGCAGTCGCGGCGCGAATTGCTCGGCACCCACGCCGCCGATCTCGACTGGCAGCGGCGCTATTCGGCGGAGGTCGACCTGCCGCCCGACATGCCGCCGACCTTCGTCGCCGCCAACGCCGACGATCCGGTCGTGCCGCCGCGCAACGCGATCCTGATGTGGCAGGCGCTGCAGGCGGCGAAGGTGCCGACCGAACTGATGATCTTCGAACGCGGCGGCCATGGCCCGCCCGCGGCGCATCGCGACGGTCGCCCGGTGCCGTGGATCGACCTGTTCGCCGCCTGGGCCGGCGATCACGGCTGGCACGGCTGAGCCGCGGGAACCATCGCGGCGCGCGCCGGTAGACCGATCATGCTGCCCGCCCGTTACTTCGATCGCGACGTCGCCGCCGTCGCCCGCGACCTGATCGGTGCGACCCTGCTGGTCGACGGCGTCGGCGGCATCGTCGTCGAAACCGAAGCCTATGCGCCCGACGACCCCGCCTCGCACAGCGTCCGCGGCCCGACGCCGCGCAATGCCGCAATGTTCGGGCCGGCGGGCCACGCCTATGTCTATCGCAGCTACGGCATCCACTGGTGCTTCAACATCGTCTGCCGCCCGGGCAGCGCGGTGCTGATCCGCGCGATCGAACCGACGCACGGCCTCGTCGCGATGACCACCAGACGCGGCCTCGCCGATCCGCGCCTGCTCTGCGCAGGACCCGGCCGACTCTGCCAGGCGCTCGCCATCGACCGCACGCTCGACCACGCGCCACTCGACCGCGCCCCGTTCGCGATCCATCCCGCGCCCGCCGCGCCCCCGATCCACGCCGGCCCGCGCATCGGCATCACCCGCGCGATTGACACCCCCTGGCGATTCTGCGCGATGGATTCGGGCTTCCTGAGCAAGCCGGCGCGCCGATAATCGGCGTATCACGCCAGATCATGGTAAGTTCCAACCACGATTCACGCTTCGATCGACGGGCTCACTCCGGGAGAAGGTGTATGGCATGCATAATGCAGTGTTACACGTGTGGCCGATTTTAGGCTGCTCTGTCTGGGAGACACGTCATGCTCATCACCATTATCGCCGCCGCCGTCCTTGCCTCCGGTGCTCCTGCCAACGCCGAAACGGCAACGCCGCAACCCGCCCCCAAGGCAGCCGATGCGACCACCAATCCGCGCGTATGCCTTGTCGATAACGTCACCGGCAGCCGTATCCCGGTTCGGACCTGCAAGCGGTTGGCGGAATGGCGCGCCGCTGGCCTCGACCCCTTCGCCAAGCGCTGACGATCGCGCCGCCTGTCGACGCCGGAGGCCAGGCCTCCGGCGCGTTGCGGTTCTTTGATCCCGTCCGTTCCGCATCGGGACCTTCCATGCTGCACCTGCGTTCATGCGCGGCAAAACCAACTTGGGGGTCCCTGACGTGCACGCATTGCCCGACCGGCTCGAGCCGGGCTCGCCCTATCCGCTCGGCGCCACGTTCGACGGGATGGGCGTCAATTTCGCGGTCTTCTCGGCCAATGCCGATGCGATCGAATTGTGCCTGTTCGATCCCTCGGGCAAGCGCGAGACGCAGCGCATCCGCCTGCCCGAATGCACCGACGAGGTGTGGCACGGCTACCTGCCCGACGCCGCCCCCGGCCTGCTCTACGGCTATCGTGCGCACGGCCGCTACGAGCCGGAGAACGGCCACCGCTTCAACCCCAACAAGCTGTTGCTCGACCCCTATGCCCGCAAGCTGCACGGCCAGATCAAATGGACCGACGCGCTGCACGGCTACAAGGTGGGCCATGCGCGCGAGGATCTGTCGTTCGACAAGCGCGATAGCGCGCCCGCCATGCCCAAGGCGGTCGTCGTCGACGACCATTGGGACTGGTCGCGCGACACCCGGCCCAACACCCGCTGGTCGGAAACGGTCGTCTACGAAGCGCACGTCAAGGGCCTGACCAAGCTGATGGAGCTGGTGCCGCCGCGCGAACGCGGCACCTATGCCGGGCTCGGCCATCCCGCAGTGATCGCGCACCTCAAGCGGATTGGCGTTACCGCGCTCGAACTGCTGCCGATCCACAGCTTCACGCAGGACCGGTTCCTGCAGGAAAAGGGGCTGAAGAACTATTGGGGCTATAACACGCTCGGCTTCTTCGCACCTGAACAGGCCTATATGTCGACCGACAGCCAGGACGAACTGCGCCGCGCCGTCCACCGCCTGCACAAGGCGGGGATCGAAGTGATCCTCGACGTCGTCTACAACCACACCTGCGAAGGGTCGGAAAAGGGCCCGACGCTGTCGTGGCGCGGGCTCGACAACGCCAGCTACTATCGCCTCGTCAAGGACCAGCCCCGCTATTCGATCAACGACACCGGCACCGGCAACACGCTCAACCTCAGCAACGCCCGCGTCGTCCAGATGGTCGCGGACAGCCTGCGCTACTGGGCGACGAGCTTCGGCATCGACGGCTTCCGCTTCGACCTCGGGCTGACGCTCGGGCGCGAGGACGACGGGTTCGATCCCGGCGCGGCCTTCTTCGACGTGGTGCGGCAGGACCCGGTCCTCGGCCGGCTCAAGCTAATGGCGGAGCCGTGGGACGTCGGGCCGGGCGGCTATCAGCTCGGCAATTTCCCGCCCGGCTTCGCCGAATGGAACGACAAGTATCGCGACACCGTCCGCCAGTTCTGGCGCGGCGAGCCGGGGCAGCGTGGCGATTTCGCGGCGCGGCTGTCGGGTTCGGGCGACCTGTTCGATCGCCGCGCGCGGCGGCCATGGGCGAGCGTCAACCTCATCTCCGCGCATGACGGCTTCACGCTTGCCGACACGGTGATGTACGAGGAGCGCCACAACGAGGCGAACGGCGAGGACAATCGCGACGGTCACGACAACAACCATTCGCGCAATTGGGGGGTCGAGGGGCCGACCGACGATCCCGCGATCAACGACGCGCGCGGCCGCGTGCAGCGTTCGATGCTGACCACGCTGCTCGCCTCGCTCGGCACGCCGATGCTGGTCGCGGGCGACGAATTCGGCCGGACGCAGCAGGGCAACAACAACGCCTATTGCCAGGACAATGCGATCAGCTGGCTCGACTGGACGGCGGCGGCGACGCCGGAGGGTCAGACCCAGATCGATTATGTCGCCCGCCTCGCCGACCTGCGTCGCCGCTATCCGGTGCTGCGCGCCGCCACCTTCCTCTACGGGCAGGATTCGCCCGGCCACGGCATCGACGACATCGAATGGTGGGACGAGCGCGGCGAGCAGCTGTCGCCCGACGACTGGCAGAACCCCGAAGGCCGCGCGCTCATGATGCGCCGCGCGACGCGCACCGACGCGGGCGAGATCGAGGCGGTGTCTTTGCTCGTCAACGGATCGGAGGACCCGGTCACCTTCCACCTGCCGCCGCCGCACAGCCAGCGGACGGTGCTGATCGACAGCGCCCGCCCCGAACAGGGCGAGATCGCGATCGAGGACAGCTACGAGGTGTCGCCGCAGGGCGCTGTGCTGCTGACCTGGACCGCCGGCGTCGAGGAGCCAACGGCGTGAGCCGCCGCTGGGGGGCCGATCCGCTCGCCGACGGCCGTACGCGCTTCGCGCTGTGGGCGCCCGATCGGGCAGCTGTGACGCTGGAGATCGACGGCGGCGACCCGGTCGCGATGGATGCCGACGGCGACGGCTGGTTCGTCGTCACCACCGCCGCCGCCGCCGGAACGCGCTATCGCTTCCGCAGCGGCGACCTCGTCGTGCCCGATCCGGCAAGCCGCGCGCAATCGGGCGGCGTCCATGGCTGGAGCCTCGTGATCGATCCCGCCTACCCCTGGACCACCGCCGGCTGGCGCGGCCGGCCGTGGGGGGAGACGGTGCTGATCGAGCTGCACCCCGGCGTGCTCGGCGGTTTCCGCGGCGTGATGGACCAGATCCCGACGCTCGCCGCGCTCGGCTTCACCGCGGTCGAGCTGATGCCGGTCGGCGCGTTCGGGGGAACGCGCAACTGGGGCTATGACGGCGTCCTGCCCTATGCGCCGGCCGAAGCCTATGGCGCCCCCGCCGACCTCCGGGCGCTGGTCGACGCGGCGCATGCGTTCGGCGTGTCGGTGTTCCTCGACGTGGTCTACAATCACTTCGGTCCCGACGGGAATTACCTCGGCGCCTATGCGTCCGATTTCTTCGATGCGGGGGTCGATACGCCATGGGGCGGCGCCGTCGCCGTCGAACGCGAGGCGGTCCATCGCTTCTTCGTCGACAATGCGCTGATGTGGCTCGGCGACTATCGCATCGACGGGCTGCGCTTCGATGCGGTCCATGCGATCGCCAACTCCGGCTTCCTCGACGCGATGGCCGCCGAGATCCGGGCGACCTTTCCCGATCGCCACATCCACCTCGTCCTCGAAAACGAGGAGAATGACGCCGATCGCCTGCGGACGGGCGGCTATGACGCGCAGTGGAACGACGATTTCCACAACGTCCTCCACGTCCTGCTGACCGGCGAGACGAGCGCGTATTACGCCGACTTCGCCGACCGGCCCGCAGAGCGCCTCGCGCGCTGCCTGTCGGAGGGGTTCATCTATCAGGGCGAGGGCTCGCCCAACCATGACGGCAAACCGCGCGGGCGGCCCAGCGCGCATCTGTCGCCGACGCGCTTCGTGTCGTTCCTCCAGAACCACGATCAGGTCGGCAACCGTGCGCTCGGCGAGCGTCTCACTGTCCTCACCGACACCGCCCGTCTGCGTGCCGCGACCGCGCTGCTGCTGCTCGGCCCGCAGATCCCGCTGCTGTTCATGGGCGACGAACAGGGCAGCGAATCGCCGTTCCTGTTCTTCACCGACTTCCACGACGAACTGGCGGACGCGGTGCGCGAAGGCCGCCGCAAGGAATTCGCCAAGTTCGACGCCTTCGCCGATCCCGCGGCCCGCGAACGCATTCCCGATCCCAATGCGGTGGAGACGTTCGATCGCTCCCGTCCGGAGCCGGGCCCGGATGCGACCGGCTGGCGCGACCTGATCCGCGATCTCATCGCACTGCGCCAGTCCGCGATCGTCCCGCACCTGTCGGGCGCGACATCGCTCGGTGCGGACGCCACCGGCGACGCCGCCGTCACCGCCCGCTGGCGGATGGGCGACGGCAGCATCCTGACGATCGCGCTGGACCTGGCCTATGATCCCGCGCCCCTGCCGCAGGGCGAGGGCGAACTGCTCCACGCCGAAGGCGAACGCTTCGCGGCGTGGATCGCACGATGAGGCGCGACGGCGCTGCGACGGGGGCCGGCGGCAGCCCTTCAAGAAGGTTGTTTCACGCGGAGACGCGGAGACGCGGAGGGGATACGCGGCCATCGAATCCCTCTTCTTCTCTCCGCGTCTTCGCGTCTTCGCGTGAACAGACCTTCTTCGCTGCGCGGCTGACACGCACGGCACACGCCGCCGCCCGCCCCTCTGCGCGACCCCATGGCAAGGCGCGTACCCAATGACCGACCTTGCCAGAGACGCCGCCGCCGCCGGTCTCCAGATCGAGTGGCAGGACGCCGACGGTAACCGGCACACGGTCGCCGACGACACCCTCCGCGCGATCCTCGACACGCTCGACACGCGCACCGGTGGCATCGCCTTCGTCACCGCCGATACCGGCAGCCCGGTCGCCACCGCCGCGACGCCCGGCCATGCGACGCTGATCCTCGAAGACGGCACGCGCACCGCCGTCACCATCGCTGCAGACGGCACGATCCCCGCGATCGCCACCCCCGGCCACCACCGCCTCGAAACCGGCGACGCCGCGATCACCCTCGCCGTCGCGCCGCCCCGCTGTGTCGCGCCGCCGCCCGGCCACAGCTGGGGACCCGCGGTGCAGATCCCCGCGCTTCGCGGCGGCACCGCCACCCCCTATGGCGACCTCGGCACGCTCGCCGAAGCCGCCCGCGCCTTCGCGCAGACCGGCGCGGACGCGCTCGCGATCAGCCCGACCCACGCGCTGTTCCCGACCGACGCCGACCGCTTCAGCCCCTATGCCCCGTCGAGCCGCCTCTTTCACCACGCCCTGCTCGCCGACCCGGCCCTTGCCGGCGCGGCGCCCGCGGCACAGGACGGCGACGCTTTGATCGACTGGCAGCATGCCCTTCCGGCGCGGCTCGCGCATCTCCGCTACGCCTTCGACACCGCGCCTGCCGAGCTCATCGCCCGCTTCACCGCCGACCGCGCCCGGCGGCAGGACTGGAACGAGCATGCCCGCTACGACGCGCTGCACGCACATTTCGGTACGCACGGCTGGCAGGACTGGCCGGAGGCGTTCCACGATCCCGCCAGCCTCGCGGTGGAACGCTTCGCCGCCGACCATGCGCGCGAGGTGGATTTCTACGCCTTCCTCCAATGGCTCGCCGACACCAGCCTCGCCCGGGCGCAGGCCGCCGCGCGCGACGCAGGCATGCGGATCGGCCTCATCGCCGACCTCGCCGTCGGCATGGACGCGGGCGGCAGCCACGCGTGGAGCCGCCGCGGCGACCTGCTCACCGGCCTGTCGATCGGCGCACCGCCCGACCCGCTCGGGCCACAGGGGCAGAATTGGGGGATCACCGCGCTGTCGCCGTTCGCGCTGCGCCGCACCGGGTTCGACGCCTTCATCCGCACCGTCCGCGCCGCGCTCTGCCATGCCGGCGGGCTGCGCATCGATCACGCGCTCGGCCTCAAGCGGCTGTGGGTGATCCCCGACGGCGGCAAGGCGAGCGACGGCGCCTATCTGGCGATGCCCTTCGACGACCTGCTCCGCATCCTCGCGCTCGAATCGCACCGGGCGAATGCGATCGTGATCGGCGAGGATCTCGGCACCGTGCCGCCCGGCTTCCGCGATACAATGGCGGCGAGGGGCATGCTCGGCATGCGCGTCCTCCCCTTCGAGCGCGATGCCAGCGGCTTCACGCCGTCCTCCGGCTGGGACGCGCAGGCGGTCGCGATGACCGGCACGCACGACACCGCGACGCTGGCGGGCTGGTGGACGGGGCGCGACATCACCTGGAACCACAAATTGAAGCGGTCGGGGAACGACGAACCCGCCGACCGCCTGCGCCGCATCGGCGAGAAGAAGGCGCTGTGGACCGCCTGCACCGCAGCGGGCGTCGCCACCGGTCCCGTCCCGCACGATCCCGCTCCCGCGGTGGATGCGGCGATCGCCTTCACCGCGCAGGCGCCCTGCCCGATCACGATCGTGCCGCTCGAGGATCTGGTCGGGATCGAGGAACAGCCCAACCTGCCCGGCACCACCGACGGACATCCCAACTGGCGCCGTCGCATGCCCGACACCACCGCCGGCCTGCTCGCCCGGCCCGAGGTCGCGCGCCGCACCGCCCTCCTCTCAGCAAAGACCCCCGCATGACGATCCAGACCTTCCCCCGCGCGACCTATCGCATGCAGTTCCACAAGGGCTTCACCTTCGCCGATGCGGAGGCGCAGGTGCCGTATCTCGACCGGCTCGGCATCAGCCACCTCTACACCTCGCCGATCACCGTCGCCGCGGCGGGATCGACGCACGGCTATGACGTGATCGACCCGACCCGCATCAACCCGGAACTCGGCGGCGAGGCGGGATTCCGCAGCCTCGTCGCCGCGCTCCACGCCCGCGGCATGGGCGTCGTCATCGACATCGTCCCCAACCATATGGGCGTCGCCGGCGGCGGCAACGCCTGGTGGAACGACGTGCTGGCGAAGGGGCAGGACAGCGCCCATGCCCGCGTCTTCGACATCGACTGGTCGCGCCGCCTCGTCCTGCCGGTGCTCGGCGACACGCTCACCGCCACGCTCGCCAACGGCGACCTCGCGATCGAGGGCGACGAGGTCGTCGCCTATGGCGAGCATCGCTTCCCGCTTCGTGCCGACGGTCGCGACGGCGACCTCGCCGCCGTGCTCGACCGGCAGCATTACCGCCTCGCCAGCTGGCGCGTCGCCAACGACGAACTCAACTGGCGCCGCTTCTTCACCGTCAACGACCTCGCCGGCGTCCGCATCGAGGACCCGGCGGTGTTCGAGGCGACGCACGCGCTCTATTTTCGCCTGTACGAGGAGGGGCTGATCCAGGGCGTCCGCGTCGACCATGTCGATGGCCTGACCGACCCGATCGGCTATTGCCGACGCTTGCGCGAACGCCTCGGCCCCGATGCGTGGATCGTGATCGAGAAGATCCTCGGCGCGGGCGAAGGCCAGCCGGTCGGCTGGGGCGTCGACGGCACCAGCGGCTACGACTTCATGGAACAGGCGGCGCTGCTGATCCACGACCCGCTCGGCGCGCTGCCGCTCGAGGAATTGTGGCAGGACGTCAGCGGCCGCTACCAGGGCTTCGAGGCGGAGGAGTTCGAGGCGCGGCAGGACCTGCTGGCGTGGCAGTTCGCCGGCCAGCTCGACGCCTGCGTCGCCGCGTTCGTCGCGCTCAACACCGACGAGGCCGTCACCGCAGCGATGCTCCGGCGCGCGATCGAGCGGCTGCTGTGGGTCTTCCCGGTCTATCGCACCTATGGCACCGGCGACGCCGCCGCGGTGCAGGATGCGCAGATCCGCGGGCTGGTGCGCGAGCGCGTATCGTGGCTGATCCCGCCGGGCGAGGCGCATGTCACGGATCGCATCCTCGCGTGGCTGGCGGGCGAGGGACCGGGCGAGGATCGCGGCAAAGCTGCCGACGCGGTCCGCCGCTTCCAGCAGCTGTCCGCGCCGATCGCCGCCAAGTCGGTCGAGGACACCGCCTTCTACCGCTCCGGCCGGCTGCTGTCGCGCAACGACGTCGGCTTCGACGCCAACGTCCTCGGTATCGGCATCGACGAATTCCATGCGCTGATGGCCGATCGCGTCCGCGACGTGCCGCGTGCGATGCTGACCACCGCCACCCACGACCACAAGCGCGGCGAGGACGTCCGTGCCCGGCTCGCGGTGCTCAGCACGATCCCCGACGCGTGGCGCACCCGCGTCGAGGCGTGGGAGGCGATGTCCTTCGCGTGGAACCACGACGTCGACGGCGGCGACCGCTACATGCTGCTCCAGACGATCGTCGGCGCCTGGCCCGACGCCGGCTCGTCCGACGATTTCGCCGACCGCCTCAAGGCATGGCAGCAAAAGGCGCTGCGCGAAGGCAAATTGCGCTCGTCGTGGGAGGCGCCGGACGAAGCCTATGAAGCCGCCGCCGCGGCGCTGGTCGACAGTTACCTGTCCGACCCGCGGTTCGTCGCGGAGGTCACCGCCTTCGTCGCCGAAATCGCCCCCGCGGCGGAGGCGAACACATTGGTCCAGACCTTGCTCCGCTACACCGTGCCCGGGGTGCCCGACCTGTATCAGGGCACCGAGCTCGCCGACCTCAGCCTCGTCGATCCCGACAACCGCCGCGCCGTCGATTACGCCGCACGTGCAGCCCTGTTCGACGACGACGCCGCGCCGGCCAAGTTCCGCCTGATCGCCGACCTGCTCGCGCTGCGCCGGGCGCATCCCGCCCTGTTCGCGGACGGCGATTACCAGCCGGTCGCGGTCGACGGCAGCGACCGCATCCTCGCCTTCACCCGCCACGCCGATGGCAAGGTGCTCGCGGTCGCGGCCCTCGTCCGCGGCACTACGGTACCGGACGCGACGATCCATTTCGCCGATGGCAGCATCGCCGCCGCCGACCTCTTCGCGGATCGCGCGATCTGGTATCGGGTCGGCTGACCGGTCAGAACCAGGTCCGGATCCCCAGCACCAGCGCGGCCCCGCCGGGATCGCGACCGCTCGCGCGGGCGATCCGCGCGGTGCCGCCGAGCGCGCGTTCCCAGCTCACCCCCACATAGGGCGCGAATTCGCGCCGCACCTCGTAGCGCAGCCGCAGGCCGAGATCGGCCGAGGTGACGCCGCTGCCCAGCCCGATCCGCCGCGTATCGCCCGCCGACAGGTTGAATTCGGCGCGCGGTTGCAGGATCAGCCGCTGCGTCAGCCGCTGGTCGTAATAGGCCTCGACCCGGCCCAGCAGCTCGCCGCGGGTCGAGACGAACGCCGCCGCCTCCACCTCGAACCAATAGGGCGCGAGGCCGGCGACGCCGACCGTGGCGAAGGTCCGCGCCGGGGTCGGCCGGATGTCCTGCCGCACGCCGGCCTGCAGGTTGAAATACGGCCCGATCGCATGGCTGTAGAGCGCGCGCACCTCCGCCGCCTCCAGCCCGCCGCCGGCATCGCCCTCGCCTTCGCTCTTCACCACCAGCCGGTCGATGTCGCCGCCGATCCACGCCTCGCCATCCCAGCGATAGCCGTCGCGGCCGTTGCGGACGCCATATTCGGCGATATTGACCATCACCTGCGCGAACCGCTGCCCGCCGCCGTCCGGCCCCATCATGATCGCCCGGCCCCGCGCCATCGCCGCCGGGTCCCAGATCCGGTCGGCATAATGCGGCAAGGGCGGTGGCGGTGCGGCCGCATCGCCGGGTGGCAGGTCCGTCCCCAGCTTTTCCGCGGCCCCGGCCGCCGGGGCCATCGCGCCGTGATCCATCGTCGCATGATCCATGGTCGGCGAATCCACGGTTGAATGGTCCATTTGCGAATGGTCCATGGTCGAATGGTCCATCTGCGCATGGTCCATCGTCGGCGCGGCCTGCGGCCGTGGCGCTGCGGCACGCGCGGCCGGTTTCGCGGATTGGCGCGCCGGGGGTCGGGTCGCCGGTTTCGGCACCGGCTTCGCTTTGGGGCGGGCGGCGGGTTTCGCCGACGGCATCGGCATCGTCATGCCCGGCATATTGTGCATGCTGTGATCCTGCACCCCGCCGGCGACGAGCAGCGCGCCCAGCAGCGCGCTCATGCCGCCTCTCCGCGCGGCCGCACGCTCACCACGCGCATCATCCCCGCCAGCATGTGATAGAGCATGTGGCAGTGGAACGCCCAGTCGCCCACCGCATCCGCGGTCAGGTCGAAACTGACGATTCCGCCCGGCTGGACGATCACCGTATGCTTGCGCGGCGCATAGGCGCCATGACCGGTGACCAGCTCGAAATAATGGCCGTGCAGGTGGATCGGGTGCGCCATCATCGTATCGTTGACGAGGCGCACCCGCACCCTCTCGCCCTCGGTGAAGGCGAAGGGGACGTGCGTGTCCGACATCTTGACCCCGTCGAACGACCACATGAACCGTTCCATGTTGCCGGTCAGATGGACGTCGAGCTGCCGCCCCGGCGCGCGCACGTCGGGGTTGCGGGTCAGCGCGATCAGGTCGCGATAGGTCAGCACGCGATGGCCGACGTCCTCCAGCCCCTGCCCCGGATAACCGGTGCGGTCGACCGGCATGGGAGAGATGGTCTGCACCCCCGCTCCCTTTTTGACCTGTGGCGCCACCGCGAAATCGCGCATCGCCATCGACCCGTGATCCATCGTGCCATGGTTCATAGCGCCATGATCCATCGCGCCGTGGTCCATCCCGGCCATTCCGCCGTGATCCATGCCGGGCATCGCGCCATGGTCCATCCCGGCCATCCCGCCCATTTCCCCGGCCATGCCCCCGCCCATACCCATGTCGGTCATCGTCGCGAGCGGCCGCGGTCGCAGCGGCGGCACCGCGGCGGCCATCCCGCCTTGCGGCGCCAGCGTCGCGCGCGCCATGCCCGACCGGTCGACGCTCTCGCCGACCAGCTTATAGGCGCGTGCCTCGGCAGGCGTGACGATCACGTCATAGGTTTCGGCGACGCCGATCTGGAATTCGTCGACGTCAACCGGCCGCACCGCCAGCCCGTCGGCGGCGACGACGGTCATCCGCAGCCCGGGTATGCGGACGTTGAACGTCGTCATCGCCGCGGCATTGACGATGCGCAGCCGCACCCGCTCGCCCGGCCGGAACAGCGCGGTCCAATTGTCCGCCGGCCCGCGGCCGTTGACCAGATAGGTGTAGGTCGCGCCGGTGCCGTCGGCGATGTCCGCCGGGTCCATCCGCATCCGCCCCCAGTCCAGCCGCTCGCCCGCGCTCTGATCCTTGCCCGCGATCAGCCCGCCCAGCGTCTGCCGCTGGTAATTGTAATAGCCCGGTTGCAGCTTCATCCGCCGAAAGATCGCCGCCGGGCTCGCCGGGCTGTGATCGGACAGCATCACGATATGCTCGCGGTCGAACCGCACCGGGTCCGCCCCCGCCGGGTCGATCACGATCGGCCCGTACAGCCCCTCCTGCTCCTGCCCGCCGGAATGGCTGTGATACCAGTAGGTGCCGCTCTGCCGCACCGTGAAGCGATAGGTGAAGGCCTCGCCGGTGCGGATGCCGGGAAAGGAGACGCCCGGCACGCCGTCATACTGGAACGGCACGAGCAGGCCGTGCCAGTGCAGCGACGTGTCGGTATCGAGCGCGTTGACGACGCGGATCGCCACCTCCTGTCCCTCGCGCAGGCGGATCAGCGGCCCCGGCGCGCTGCCGTTGATACCGATCGCGCGCGACGGCTTCCCGTCGATCCGCATCGTCTCGCGCGCGATCCGCAGCGTGATCGCCTCGCCCGACACCACCGGCAGCGCATCGGCGAGGCCCTGCGACGCCCCCTGCGACACGCCCTGCGCCCATGCGGGGGCGGGCAGCCCCATCGCCATGCCGCCCCCGGCCAGCGCCGCATCGCGCAGCAGGCCGCGCCGGTCGATCATCCTTGTCATCTCTATCCCATCATCGCCGCGCGCCCTTGCGCCGGCACCAGCTCCACGCCGCCCTTTCGCAGGTTTCGCCCGTCCGAACCATGAACGGGATCGCCGTATCGGCTTTCGGACCCGCGCGCCGCACCGCCATTGCGGCAGGGACAAGACCAACAAAATGAATTAGCTGAACATTTTTTGTTAAACCAAATTACCCAGACTGCGTTTGCAGGGCGGATCGGGTCGAGGAGCAGCCGTGTCGGACGAGCGCTTGGTCGAATTCTGGGCGAAAACGATCGCGATGCGATCCCCCGTCATGCTGCAACAGCTGCACGGCGCCGCGCTCGGCCTGATCGCCGCCCGCCGGGCGATGCAAAGGGCGATGCCGCCCGAATTCGTCCATTGCCCGTCGCTCGACATGCTGCTCGCGCTGTTCGTCGCCGATGGCCATGCGCTGCCGGTTGCCGCGCTGGTCCAGGCGACGCCCGCCGCGCCCGCGGTCGCGCGACGCTGGACCGACGTCTTCGTCCAGCGCGATCTCGTGGCGGTGCGCGACGGGACGGCGACGCTGACCGAGGCCGGTTTCCGCATGATGGCGGACACCTGCCGCGCCGTCATTGAATCGCAGATGGCCGCCCGGGTACCGAGTCTGAACTGAGGCGCGCCGCCGACGCGGCGCGATCGTGGATCGTGTGGAGCGCCTGCTCCAGTTCCGCCGCGGCGAGCGTCTCGTCCGCCGCCACGACCAGCCGGATCGCCCGCTCCACCAGGTCGCGCGCCTCGGCGAGGCGTGTCGCATTGTCAGTCGCCATGTTCGAACTTTCGCTCCGCTTCGCGCGAACCCGAACGCTCCCTGCCATCGCGGCGACCATGACGTCAAACGGCAATCATCCGCCGGAAATCCGAAATCGGGATCAGGCGGAATCGACCCTGTCGGCCGAATGCGCGCCTGCATCGTGCCGTACCGTCCCTCCGCCGCGCCAGACGCCGCGGATCAGCGCGACGAACGCCGCCCAGCGGGACGGACGACGCAGCCCGTGCGGGTCGATCGCCGCACGCCGGCTGGCATAGACGCTGGCGAGGTGGCGATGGACGCCCCTCGCCCGCGGGCAGCGCGCGCGGCGGGCCATGCGCAATTCGCGCAATTCGCGCCGCCACAGATATTCGGCCTCTTGATTCATGCCGGCAAGGCTAGGGGCGGGCGCCGCCGCGGCAACGGGAATTGGTTCCGGAACCGGAACTCAGGAAGCCAGACGGGGGCGGGGCGGTTCATGGTCGTGACGGACCCGCACCCTGCCCGAGTCGCGTAACGACACGGGTGCCGGTCCCGCACAGGGAGACGGTGATGAACGTGGAAGTGATCTCGAAGGCGACCGGTGCGATCACCGAAGTGGCCGGCGACGCGATCGATCTCGACGCCCCGAGCATCGTCCGCCTCGATATCACCCGCGCACAGGTCGCGGGCTTCGAGCAGCAGGGCGCCGACCTCCTCATCCGGCTGGCCGATGGCGAGACCATCCGCATCGTCGATTTCTATCCCCCCAATGCCACCGTCCCCAACGATCTCGTCCTGCGCGAGAATGACGGCAGCCTGTGGCTCGCGAAGCCCGGCGCCGGCGCGCCCCGCTTCTCGCTGATCCAGGACCTCGACGACCTGCTCGCCGCGCACGGCGGCAGCGGCGGCTCGTCGCTCGCCATTACCGCGCTGCTCGGCGGTCTCGCTGCCGCCGCCGGCATCGCCGCGATCGCGAGCGGCAGCGGCGGCGACGACGACGCCCGGCCGAGCGGCGGGCAGGAACCCGATCCCGGCACCCCCGCCCCCGATCGCGATCCGCCCGCCGCGCCGACCGGCGCGGTCCGTGGCGACGGCGCGGCGGTCGTCGGCCGCGGCGAAGCGGGCGCGACCGTGTCGATCCGCAACGCCGCCGGCGCCGTGATCGGCACCGCGGTGGTCGCAGCGGACGGCAGCTACACCGCCACCGTCTCGCCGCCGCAGGTCAACGGCGAGCGGCTGACGATCACGCAGGCCGATCCCGCCGGCAACGTCTCGCCGGTCACGCCCGTCCAGGCGCCCGACATCACCGCCCCCGCAGCCCCCACCGCGGCGATCGATGCGACCGGCACGACGATCACCGGCCGCGGCGAAGCGGGCGCGACCGTCACGATCCGCGACGCGTCCGGCGCCGTGATCGGCACCGGCCTCGTCGGCGCGGACGGCACCTATACGGTGACGCTGTCGACGCCGCAGGCCAATGGCGGCACGCTGTCGGTCACCCAGACCGATGCCGCGGGCAACGTCTCGCCCGCCACCACCACCGCGGCCCCGGACATCACCGCCCCCGCCGCACCCACCGCCGCCATCACCGGCGACGGCGCACAGGTCAGCGGCCGCGGCGAACCGGGCGCGCGCGTGACGATCCGCGGCGCCGACGGCGCGATCCTCGCCACCGCGACGGTCGGAGCCGACGGCGCCTATACCGCGCCCCTGTCGCCCGCGCAGCGCAACGGCGAACCGCTGAGCGTCACCCAGGCGGACGCCGCCGGCAATGCCTCCCCCGCCACCAGCGTGACCGCCCCCGACCTCACCGCCCCCGCCGCGCCGGTCGCGACGATCAACGGCGACGGCACGACCCTGAGCGGTCGCGGCGAAGCCGGTGCCCGGGTCGAGGTACGCAACGCAGGCGGCACCGTGATCGGCAGCACGACCGTCGCCGCCGACGGCAGCTACACCGTCACCCTCTCGCCCGCACAGGCCAACGGCGGCACCGTCGCCGTCACCCAGACCGACGCCGCCGGCAACGCCTCCCCCGCCACCAGCCTCACCGCCCCCGACATCACCGCCCCCGCCGCGCCCGTCGCGACGATCAATGGCGACGGCACCCTCGTCACCGGCACCGGCGAACCCGGCGGCCGCGTCACCGTCACCAACCCCGCCGGCACGCCGATCGGCACCGCCGTCGTCGGGCCGGACGGCAGCTACACCGTCCCCCTCTCGCCCGCGCAGGCCGATGGCGGGACGCTGACCGTGACGCAGGTCGATCCGGCGGGGAACGCCTCGCCGCCGACCGCGATCGCCGCGCCCGATATCACCGCCCCCGCGGCGCCGACGATCGCGATCGACGCGACCGGCACGCAGGTTAGCGGCAGCGGCCAGCCCGGCGCGCGCGTGACGATCACCGACCCCGCCGGCGCGACGATCGGCACCGCCGTGGTCGCCGCCAACGGCAGCTACAGCGCGACGCTGACCACGCCGCAGGTCAACGGCGAGCGGGTCGACGCGCGCCAGGCCGATGGCAACGGCAACGCCTCCGGCATCGCGAGCACGTTCGCGCCGGACCTCACCGCCCCCGCACAGCCGACTGCGGCGATCAACGCGGACGGCACGGTCGTCACCGGCGCGGGCGAGCCCGGCGCCCGCATCACCGTCACCGACACCGCCGGCACCGTGCTGGGCAGCGCGACCGTCGCCGCCGACGGCACCTATAGCGCGCCACTCACCCCCGCGCAGGCCGATGGCGAAGCGCTGCGCGTGATCCAGGTCGACGCCGCCGGCAATGCCGCGCCGCCGCTGCCGCTGACCGCGCCCGACATCACCGCGCCGCCGGCGCCGCTCGCGACGCTCGATGCGACCGGGACGGTGGTCAGCGGCACCGGCGAACCCGGCGCGCGCGTCGCGGTCCGCGACGCCACCGGTACCGAGATCGGCAGCGCGACGGTCAACGCGCAGGGCGGCTATGCCGTCGTCCTCGCGGCACCGCAGGTGAACAGCCAGACTCTGACGGTGACGCAGAGCGATGCCGCCGGCAACGCCTCCCCCGGGGTGCCGTTGACCGCGCCGGATCGCACCGCGCCGGTCGCACCGACCGCGACCGTCGCCGCGGATGGCACGAGCATCGCCGGCACCGGCGAACCCGGTGCCACCGTCACCGTGCGCAGCCCGTTGGGCGCCGTCATCGCGACCGCCACCGTCGCCGCAGACGGCAGCTACGGCGCGACCCTGACGCCCGCGCAGACCGATGGCGAGGTGCTGGCCGTGCGCCAGGCCGACGCCGCCGGCAACGTCTCGCCGCCGGCGACCGCGACCGCGCCCGACCTCGTCGTCGACAGCGATCCGCCCGCCCCCACCGCCAGCGTCTCCGCGGATGGCGCCGCAGTGACCGGCGTCGCCCTCGGCGGCGCGACGATCACGCTGTACGACGCCAACGGCAACGCGATCGGCACCGGCACCGCCAATCCCGACGGCAGCTACAGCGTCGCGCTCGCCCCGCCGCGGATCGACGGCGAGACGGTGCGCGTCACCCAGACCGAGGCGGATGGCGACGTGTCGCCGCCCGCGACCGCCATCGCCCCCGATCTCACGCCACCCGCGGCCCCCGCCGCGACGCTCGACGGCACCGGCGGCATCGTCACCGGCACCGGCGAGGCGGGGGCGGTGGTGACCGTGCGCGCGGCCGACGGCACGATCCTCGGCGCAGCCACCGTCGCCGCCGGCGGCGCCTATGCGGTGATCCTCGCCACGGTGCAGGCCAATGGCGGCACCCTGTCCGTCACCCAAGCGGATGCGGCGGGCAACGTCTCGCCCGCGACCAGCCTCGCCGCGCCCGACCTGAACGCCCCGGCCGCCCCCGCCGCCACGGTCGCCGCGGACGGCACCGCCGTCACCGGCACCGGCGAAGCTGGCACGATCGCGACCGTGCGCGACGCGACCGGCACCGTCATCGGCAGCGCGACCGTCGCCGCCGACGGCCGCTACGCCGTGCCGCTCGCCCCCGTGCAGGCCAATGGCGAGACGGTATCGGTGACGCTGGCCGATGCGGCCGGCAACGTCTCGCCCCCGACGAGTGCGGTCGCGCCCGACATCACCGCGCCCGCCGCACCGACGCTGAGCGTCGCTTGCGACGGCACTTCGGTCGCCGGTACCGGCGAACCCGGCGCGACCGTCACCATCACCAGTCCCGCCGGCGCGACGATCGGCACCGCCGTCGTCGCCGCGGACGGCCGCTATACCGCCACGATCAGCCCGGCGCAGATCAATGGCGAGCGGCTCGGCGCGACGCAGGCGGATGCCGCTGGCAACGTTTCGGGCAGCACCGATGCGCGCGCGCCGGACCTCGTCGCCCCCGCTGCGCCGACCGCGACGATCAACGGCGACGGGACGATCGTGTCGGGCACCGGCGAACCCGGCGCGACCGTCACGATCACCGGCCCGGCGGGCGCCGCGATCGGCAGCGCCGCGGTGGCGGCCGACGGCAGCTATGCCGTCACCCTCGCCCCCGCGCAGGCGAACGGCGAAGCGCTGTCGGTGACGCAGCGCGACCCCGCCGGCAACGCCTCCCCCAATGTCGGCGTCACCGCGCCGGACGTCACCGCACCCGCCGCACCGACGGCGATCATCAGCGGGGACGGCGCAACCGTCTCCGGTACCGGCGAGGCCGGTGCCACGATCACCGTGCGCAACGCCGCCGGTACGGCGATCGGCACCGCGACCGTCGCCGCGAACGGCAGCTATACCGCGACGCTCACCCCGGCACAGGCGAATGGCGAGGCGCTCACCGTCGGTCAGGCCGATGCCGCGGGCAATGTCTCCCCCCTTCTCCCGCTGACCGCGCCCGACATCACCGCGCCGCCAGCCCCCCCGGCCGCGCTCGATCCGACCGGCACGATCGTGTCCGGCACGGGCGAGGCGGGCGCGACCGTCACCGTACGCGCGGCGGACGGCACGTCGCTCGGCACCGCCATCGTCACCGCGCAGGGCACGTACAGCGTCGCCCTCGCCACGCCGCAGGTCGACAGCCAGATGCTCCGCGTCGTGCAGGCGGACGCCGCCGGCAACGTCTCGCCCGCCACCCCGCTGACCGCGCCGGACCTGACCGCCCCCGCGGCCCCCACCGCCAGCGTCGCGGCGGACGGCCTGACGCTCACCGGCACCGGCGAGGCCGGCGCGACCGTCACCGTGCGCAATCCGCTCGGCGTCGCGATCGGCACCGCTACGGTCGCCGCTGACGGCAGCTACACCGTCACCCTCGCGGCGGCGCAGACCGACGGCGAGACGCTGTCGGTGCGGCAGGCCGACGCGGCGGGCAACGTCTCGCCGGCCGTCAGCGCCACCGCACCCGATCTGGTCGTCGATACCGACCCCGCCGCCCCCACGGCGACGGTCGGCACGGATGGTGCCAGCGTCGCCGGCACGGCCCTCGGCGGTGCGACGATCACCGTCTATAACGCGACCGGTACGGTGATCGCCACCGGCACCGCCAATCCCGACGGCAGCTATAGCGTCGCGCTGTCGCCGCCGCAGGTCAACGGCGAAACCGTCCGGGTCACCCAGACGGAGGCGGACGGCGACGTCTCGCCCCCCGCGACCGCCATCGCCCCCGACCTGACCGCCCCGCTCGCCCCCACCGCGACGCTGGATGCGACCGGCGGCGTGGTGACCGGCACCGGCGAAGCGGGCGCGACGGTCGTGATCCGCGGCCCCGGCGGCGCGACGCTCGGCACCGCCACCGTCGCCGCCAACGGCGCCTATGCCGCGACGCTGACCCCGGCGAAGACCAATGGCGAAACGCTGACGGTCACCCAGGCGGATGCCGCCGGCAACGTCTCGCCCCCGGCCATCGCCACCGCCCCCGATCTGGTCGCCCCGCTCGCCCCCACCGCGACCGTGTCCACCGACGGCACGACAGTGACCGGCCGCGGCGAGGCCGGCGCCCGCATCGTCATCCTCGATCCCGCCGGCACGCCGATCGGCGTCGCCACCGTCGCCGCGGACGGCAGCTACAGCGCGACGCTGTCGACGCCACAGGTCGATGGCGAGCGGCTGACCGCGACGCAGACCGACGGCGGCGGCAACGCCTCGCCCCCGGTCGTGGCGGTCGCGCCGGACCTTACCGCCCCCGCGATCCCCACCCTTGTCATTGCCAGCGACGGGACGAGCGCCGGCGGCGTCGGCGAACCCGGCGCGACGGTCACGCTGACCGGCCCGGGTGGGACGATCGTCGGCACCGCCCCGGTCGCCGCGGACGGCAGCTACACGATCGCGCTCGCGCCGCCGCGGGTGAACGGCGAAGCCTTCACCGCGACCCAGGCGGACGCCGCCGGCAACGCCTCGCCCGCCGCCAATGCGGTCGCACCGGACCTGACGGCGCCCGCCGCGCCGACTGCCGGCGTCGACGCCACCGGCACGACCGTCACCGGCACCGGAGAGGCAGGCGCCACCGTCCGCATCACCGGTCCGGGCGGCGCGCTCGGCAGCGCGCTCGTCGCCGCCGATGGCAGCTATACGATCACGCTGACCACGCCGCAGGCGAACGGACAGGCGCTGCTGGTGACGCAGGCCGATCCGGCGGGCAACGTCTCGCCCGCCACCGGCCTCGCCGCGCCCGACCTCACCGCACCCGCCGCGCCGACCGCCACGGTCTCGACCGATGGCGCGAGCGTCACCGGCACGGGGGAGGCCGGCGCGACCGTGACCATCACCGCCCCCGGCGGGGCGGTGATCGGCACCGCGCTCGTCGCCGCCAACGGCAGCTATACCGCGCTGCTGACCGTCCCGCAGACCAACGGCGAACTGCTCGGCGCCAGCCAGCGCGACCCCGCCGGCAATCCGTCGCCGGTTGCCCCGGCGCTCGCCCCCGACAGCACCGCACCCGCCACGCCGGTCGCCGCGGTGTCCGCGGACGGCGGCTTCGTCACCGGCACCGGCGAACCCGGCGCGACGGTGACCGTCGCCGCAGCCGGCGGCGCGATCCTCGGCACCGCCGCGGTCGCCGCCGACGGCAGCTACAGCGTCAGGCTCGACCAGCCGCAGACCGACGGCCAGACGCTCGCCGTCACCCAGCGGGATGCGGCGGGCAACGTCTCGCCACCCGCCGCCGCCCTCGCGCCCGACACCACCGCGCCGCTCGCCCCCACCGCCACCGTCACCCCCGACGGCGCCGCCGTCGTCGGCACCGGCGTCCCCGGCGGGCGGATCACCGTCACCGGCCCGGCCGGCACCCCGATCGGCACCGCGATCGTGGCGGCGGACGGCAGCTATGTCGCGACGCTCGACGTGGCGCAGCGCAACGGCGAACGGCTCGGCGTCGTACAGGCCGATACGGCCGGCAACGCCTCGCCCTCGATCCCCGCTCTCGCACCCGATCTCACCGCGCCGGCCGCACCGACCGCCACGGTCGGCGGCCAGGGCGATGTCGTGACCGGCCTCGGCGAACCCGGGGCGACGGTGACGATCACCGGTCCGGGCAACGCGATCCTCGGCACCGCCGTGGTCGGCGGCTCGGGCAGCTATCTGGTGACGCTCACCACGCCGCAGCGCAACGGCGAGGCGCTGGTCGCGACCCAGCGGGATGCGGCGGGCAACCTGTCCGGCCCGACGAACGCGCCCGCGCCCGATCTCACCGCGCCGCCGCCCCCCGCCGGCCTGACGGTCAGCGGCGACGGCACCGCACTGACCGGCACCGGCGAACCCGGCGCCCGGGTCGAGGTGCGCGCCGGCGGCGTGCTGCTCGGCACCGCGACGGTCGCCGGCGACGGCAGCTTCTCCGTGCCGCTCTCGCCCGTCCAGCTCACCGGCGCCACCGTATCGGCGACGCAGGCCGATGGCGCCGGCAACGTCTCCGGTGCCGCCACCGCGGTCGCCCCGTTCGATATCCAGGCGTTCGGCAACACCGACACCGCCTCGATCGACATCGTGCCGGTGACGACGAACGTGAACGCCGGCTCGGCCAATTACGTGGCGCTGGTCGCGCTCGGGCTGGTCAATCTGCAGGCGCAGGTGCTGGCCATCCCCAACGTCCAGTTCACCGTCGCCGCGGGCCACAGCCTCGATGCGACCTTCACCTATGACGGCCTGCTCACGCTCGGCCTCGGCGGCGGCTATGCGGTCGTCGTGCAGCGGTTCGACGGCACCAACTGGGTCGCGGTCAACGGCACGGCGGGCGGGACCCTGCTCGAACTCGGCCTGCTCAGCGACAATCTGGTCGCGACGGAGACGCTGGGGCCGGGCAGCTACCGCGCCTTCGTCACCTTCGACGGCGGGCTTGCCGGCATCGGCGTGCTCGGCGACCTCATCGTCAACGGCCGCGATTCGGACTTCACCGACATCCAGTCGGTCGTCCCGCAGCCGGGCAGCGGCAACGTCATCACCGATCCCGGTCCCGGCGGCGCGGTCGACGTGGTCAGCGCCGCGACGCGGGTCGACAGCGTCACCCACAACGGCATCGTCACCGCGGTCACCGCCAATGGCACGATCGTCGACGGCGACTGGGGAACGTTGGTCATCAACACCGACGGCAGCTACACCTACACGCCCGACGCCAACGCCGCGGCGATCGGCCGGACCGACGTCTTCACCTATACGCTGATCGATCCGAGCGACAACGAACGCGAAAGCGCCAGCCTGTCGATCACGATCGGCAGCGGCGACATCGCCGGCGCGCCGCTGGCGGTGAACGATGCGGCGATCGCCGACGTCACCTATCGCAACGTGGAGGTCGTCGCTCCGCCGGTCACCGCGTTCACCTACAACACCGGCGTGCTGGGCGGCAGCGGCAACAGCGGCTTCACGGTGCAGGCCAACACCACCGCCGACGTGACGATCGTCGCCCGCACCGACAATCTCGCGCTGCTGCCGACCTACAATCTGATCGTGCGGGATGCCGGCAACGCCGTGATCCGCAACGTGTCGGTCCTGTCGGTGGTCAGCCTCGGCAATACCGTCCCCACCGCCACCTTCGTGCTCGATGACCTGCCCGCCGGCAACTACAGCTATTCGGTCAGCAGCGGCACCGCCGTGCTCGGCTTCGGCAGCACCGTCTCGCTGGGCACGACGACGACGTTGCTCGACCGCTTCGAACTGGCGACGCGCGAAACCGTGCAGGGCGACCTGTTCGCCAACGATACGGCGAGCACCCCGTTCGCGGCGCTGCACGTCGACCGCGGCACCGGCTTTGCCGAGGTCGGCGACACGCCGGTCGTCCTCACCGGACGGTACGGCACGCTGACCGTCAACGAAACCGGCGGCTACAGCTATCAGCCGAGCGCGACGCTGGCCTATTCCGCGGTCGATCTGGTCGACAGCTTCACCTATCATCTGGTGCAGCCGAACGGCGCCACTTCGGTCGCGACGCTGACCGTCACGATCGACGTACCGGGGGACGGGCCCGCGACCGCCGCGCTCGCCGGCATCACGGCCTTCGGCAGCGTGGAATCGGACGTCATCGCCCTCGATGGCGCCATCGCCCCCGGCACGGCGACGACGCATGCGCCCGAAGCCACGGCCATCAGCCTCGCCGCCTACGATCTGTTCGAGGGACAGGGCGATCTCGAGAACGTGCTCACCCATTATCTCGCGACGCAGACCGACGATCCGCATGGCGCGATGCCGGCGACGGACCATCCGGTTTCGGTCATGAACAGCGCGATGCCCGCCATCGCCGATCCACTCGATTACCTTGTCGTTTCCCCCGAAGATCACGACCGTTATGGAATTACAACCAATCATGTTGTTTGAACAAACCAGAACGCATCTAAAGTATTGCTGCTGATTTCTGTAAAGGTCAGCACCCCTACACTGTTTATTAAAGGTCCCGGCCCTCTTCTGGATAACAGAAGAGGATCGGACCATCATGGACTATTGCCATAGTCATTTTGCGATACGGGCGACAATTGTCGCGCTGGCAATCGGGATCTGCGGCGGCGGCATGGCCGCCGATACCGGCGCCCCCATAACGCTGGAAAATGCCGCGCGCGAGGCGGTCGCCTGGCACCCGTCGGTCATCGAGGCGGCGGGCGCGCTCAACGCCCGCGGCGAAGAGGTCGCGGCCGCCCGCGCCGGCTATCTGCCGACGGTCAGCGCCGGGGTCGGCAGCGGCTACGACAGCCGCGTCACCGGTACGTGGCGCCCCCGCCCGCAGGTCGGCGCGTCGCAGATGCTGTACGATTTCGGCAAGGTGTCGAGCGATGTCGCCGCAGCGCGCGCCGGCACCCGCGTCGGCCGCGCGGAGATGCTGCTGGCGGTCGACACGCTGATCCGCGACACGGCCTATGCGCTGATCGAGCTGCAGCGGGCGACAGCGCTGCACGCGATCGCCGTCGATCAGGCGGACAGCATCGGCCAGATCGGCGAACTGGTCGGCAAGCGCACCACGATGGGCGCCGCGACCCGCTCGGACGCGTTGCAGGCGCAGGCGCGGGTCGAGGCGACGACCGCCAGCCTCGCCACGATCGAGGCGGAGCGCCGTCGCTGGGCGAGCAACCTCGCCTTCCTGCTCGGCCGTGCGGCACCGCCCGCGACCGTGTCGGCGAACGTCCCCGACTGGCTGATGCGCAGCTGCGCGCAGCCCGCGTCCGACTGGGACACCGTGCCGGCGGTGATGGCCGCCGACGCGCAGACCGAGCGCGCATCGGCCTATCTGCGCCGCAGCCGCGCCGATCGCTATCCGACGCTGGCACTGGGCGGCGACGCCTCGACCGACTTCGCCTCGCCGTTCGGCCAGCGCAGCATCTACAACGTCGGCCTGCGCGTCACGAGCACCATCTTCGCCGGCGGGCTCACCAGGGCACGGGTCCGCGGCGCCTCCTACGAACTGGACGCGGCGGAGGCGCGCGCGAAGCGCGTCCGCAACGAAACCGGACAGCGTCTCGCCGAGGCGCAGCAGCAGATCGACAGCCTGTCGCGGCTCGGCGCGACGCTGACCGCGCGCGAGGACAATATGCGCGAGACCGGCCGGCTCTACCGCATCCAGTATCTCGAAATGGGAACGCGGACGCTCGTCGACCTGCTCAACGCCGAACAGGAATTGCAGCAGGTCCGCTACGAAGCGGTCAACACCGCGCACGACCTGCGCCGGTTGCAGGTGGACTGCCTGTTCCTCTCCGGCCGGATGCGCGACGCCTTCGGCCTCGCCGGCACCGCCGTCCGCGGGGTGACGCTGTGAGCGCCCTGCTGGCGGTCCCGCCTGCCACCGGCATCGACGGCTGGCTCGAACTGCTCGGGCGCGTCGCCCGCCAGTATCGCCTGCCCGTCTCCGAACAGCGCGCACGGCTGGCGGCGCAATGGGACCTCGGCGGCGACGACGACGCCCGCATCCGCACGCTCGCCCGCGCCACCGGCCTCACCGTCCGCTTCGCCGCGCCGCGCGACGTCCGGCTGACCGGCTGGCGGCTGCCGGTGATCGCGCGCCTGTCCGACGGCGAGATCGCGCTGATCGAGGGGGTCGACGGCGACGGCTATGCCTGCCTGACCTTGCCCGGCGACCGCGGCGGCCAGACCCGCCTCCCCCTCGCCGACCTCGTCGCCGCGGCCACCGGCTTCGTCACCCCGCGCCCCGCGCGCTCCGCCCCGGACCTGCGCGTCGACACCTATATCCGCCCGTTCGAGGATCACTGGCTGCGCCAGATCCTGATGCGCGACGCCCCCTCCTACGGCCATGTCATGGCCGCCTCGGTCGTGACAAACCTGCTCGGCCTCGCCGGCGTCCTATTCTCCATGCAGGTCTACGACCGGGTAGTGCCGGCGGGATCGATCCCGACGCTCACCATCCTGTTCGTCGGCGTGCTGATCGCGATCGGCTTCGACTTCGTGCTGCGCCGTCTGCGCACCAACATCGTCGACGTCCTCGGCAAGCGCGCCGACCTGCGCATCTCCGACCGCGTCTTCGGCCACGCGCTACGCGTCCGCAACCGCGCGCGGCCCGCCTCGACCGGCACCTTCATCTCGCAATTGCGCGACCTCGACCAGGTCCGCGACATGCTCACCTCGACCACCGTCGCGACGGTCGCGGACATGCCCTTCTTCCTGCTGTTCCTCGCATTGCTCTGGTATATCGGCGGCGCGCTCGCGCTGGTGCCGCTCGGCGCGCTGGTGCTCCTGCTACTGCCCGGCCTGCTCGCCCAGCGCAGGCTGCGCATCCTCGCCACCGAATCGATGCGCGAATCCTCGCTGCGCAACGCGATGCTGGTCGAGGCGATCCAGGGCATCGAGGACATCAAGGTCCTCCAGGCCGAGGAGCGCTTCCACCATCAGTGGAACCATTACAATGCCGTGGCGGGCGAGGCGCAACTGCGCCTGCGCGGCCTCACCAACAGCCTGTCGGTCTGGACGCAGAGCGTGCAGAACGGCGTCTATGCCGCGATCATCTTCGTCGGCGCGCCGCTGGTCATCGCCGGCGACATCACCACCGGCGTGCTCGTCGCCACCTCGATCCTCGGATCGCGGATGATGGCGCCGATGGCGCAGGTGACGCAACTGCTCGGCCGCTTCCAGCATGCGAAGGTGGCGATGGGCAGTCTCAACCAGATCATGGCGCTGCCCGTCGACAGCGCCGATGCCGATCACCGCATCCCGCTGCCCGCGGTCACCGGCGATTTCGCGCTCCGTTCGGCGGTGTTCACCTATGTCGATCCCAACGCCCCGCCCGCCCTCTCCGTCCCGCAGCTCGACATCGCGGCGGGCGAACGGATCGCGCTCTTGGGCCGCAACGGCGCTGGCAAGTCGACTTTGCTGCAGGGATTGTCCGGCATGCTTCAGCCAGTGTCGGGCGAGGTGCTGCTCGACGGCCTCGCGCTGCATCAGGTCGATCCCGCCGACGTGCGCCGCGACGTCGGCTTGCTCACCCAGCACAGCCGGCTGTTCCACGGCACGTTGCGCGACAATCTGACGCTCGGCGCGCCCGCCGCCGCGGATGGCGAGATCATGACGGTGCTGGCCACGGTCGGCGCGGAGGGCATGGTCCGCCGCCTGCGCGACGGCCTCGGCCATGTCGTGCAGGAGGGCGGGCTCGGCCTGTCCGGCGGGCAGGTGCAGGCGCTGCTGCTCGCCCGCCTGCTGCTCCGCCAGCCGATGGTCGCGCTACTCGACGAACCGACCGCGGCGATGGACGAGGCGACCGAGCGCCACTTCATCCAGCAGCTCGGACTCTGGAGCCGTACCCGCACGCTCGTCGTCGCGACCCACCGCACGCGCATGCTCGACATCGTCGACCGTATCGTCGTCATCGACAATGGCGGCATCGTCCTCGACGGGCCCAAGGACCATATCCTCGCGACGATGCGCGGAACCCGGAGTGCCGCGGCATGACCACGCTGGCCATCGAGGACGACCATCTGTTCGGCGGCGACGGCGAAACCCGCCTCGTCACCGCGCGGCGGCTGGTCTGGCTGCTCGCCGCTTTGTTCGCCGCGGCGCTCGGCTGGGCCTGGTTCGCCAGCCTCGACGAGGTCGCGACCGGCGAGGCGCGGGTGGTGCCGACCAGCCGCGAACAGGTGCTGCAATCGCTGGAGGGCGGCATCCTGGCCAAGTTGCTGGTGCGGCAGGACGATATCGTCACGCCGGGCCAGTTGCTCGCGCAGCTCGACCCGACGCAGGCGGGGTCGACCGTCGACGAAAGCGCCGCCAAATACCGCGCCGCGCTCGCCAGCGCCGCCCGCCTCCGTGCCGAGGCGAACGGCACGCCGCTGTCCTTCCCCGCCGAGCTCGATCGCTATCCCGATCTCAAGGCCGCCGAGACGCGGCTGTACGAGACGCGCCGCCGCAGCCTGCAATCTTCGCTCGGCCTGATCGACCAGGGTCTGGCGCTGATCGGGCGCGAGGTGACGATCGGCCAGTCGCTGATCGCGGTCGGCGCGGCGAGCAACGTCGAGGTGCTGCGCCTGCAACGCCAGCGCGCCGACATGGCGCTGAAAAAGGCGGACCTCCGCTCGCAATATATGGTCGAGGCGCGGCAGGACCTCGCCAAGGTCACCGAAGAGGTCGACAGCCTCGCCCCCGTCGTCCGCGGCCGCTCCGACACGCTGTCGCGGCTCACCCTGCGTTCGCCGGTGCGCGGCGTCGTCAAGAATATCGAGGTATCGACGATCGGCGGCGTCGTGCCGCCCAACGGCCGGATCATGGAGATCGTGCCGCTCGACGAACGGCTGCTGATCGAGGCGCACATCCAGCCGCGCGACATCGCCTTCATCCGCCCGGGGCAGGCGGCGAAGGTGAAGGTCACCGCCTATGACTATTCGGTCTATGGCGGGCTCGACGGCATTGTCGCCAGCATCTCGCCCGACACGATCCGCGACGAGGTGAAGCCGGAGACGCTCTATTACCGCGTGTTCGTCCGCACCAACGCGGACTCGCTGGCCAACAAGGCGGGCAAGCGCTTCCCGATCACCCCCGGCATGGTCGCGACGGTGGATATCCACACCGGCAGCAAGACCGTCCTGCAATATCTGCTGAAGCCGCTGAATCGCGCGCAGGAAGCGTTGCGCGAACGATGACCCCGCCCCGTGGTGACGAAAGCTGCGGTGCCGCCGCCCGCTATGGCGATGCCCCCTCGCGCCGGCCGATGTCCGCCGCGCTGCTTGCCCGCGCCCGCCATGCCCGCCAGCTGCGCGCGACGATGAGCACCGTCCTGCCACGCGACCTGCTGGTCGATCCCGCCTGGGACATGATGCTCGACCTGTTCGTCGCCGCCGGTACGGGGGAGCGGCTCTGCGTCAAGGACCTGCGGCTGATGTCGGGCGAAAGCGCGGCGGGGGCGATGCGGCGGATCGACCGCCTGCAGGAAAGCGGCCTGATCGCCCGCCATCCCGATCCCAACGACCATCGCCGCGTCCACGTCGCCCTCACCGAACGGGGCCAGATGGCGATGGCGGCGATGCTGGAGCATCTGTTCGAAACCCCCGACGGCACCGGACAGGATGCCGCCGCTACGCCCCGGTCGTTCCACCCCGGACCGGTCCGCGGCCAGGGGTGACTCAGTAGCGTCCCCAGACGAATTTGGAGGACAGCGCGTAATTCCACACCGCGCCGACGAGGATGCCGATCAAGGCCGAGGCGGCGGCGCCGCCGTCGCGAAAATCGTGGACGAACGCCGCGATGCCGACATTGGCGACCAGCCCGACCGAACAGACGACGCAGAACGACACCCAGCCGTCGAGCAGCTGGCGCACCCCCTTCAGGCGGCGGTCGCGATAGGTCAGCGCATTGTTGAGCAGGAAGTTGAACGTCATCGCCGCCACCGCGCCCATGATCTGCGCCGGCAGGAACGCCGCCCCCAGCAGCATGGCGAGCCCGAGCACCCCCATGTGCACACCGACGCCGAGTACGCCGATGCCGGAGAACATCGCGAACCGCACCGGCACGAACCGCCCGAACATCCGGTCGTACAGCGCGATCAGATATTCCATCGCGACGACGTGATCGAGCTTCGACTCCCCCTCCGTCCGCACGCGGAACGTATAGGGCAGCTCGGCGAAGCGCAGCGCGATGGGGCTCGCGGTCATCAGGTCGAGCAGGATCTTGAACCCGATCGCCGACAGTTCGGGCGCCAGCCGCCGTGCATGGTCGGTCCGGATCGCGAAGAAGCCGCTCATCGGATCGCTCAGGTCGCCCTTGAGCACCTTGCGCGACAGCCGGGTGGCAAAGGCCGATTTGGCGACGCGGTCGCGGTCCCAGTCGCCGGTGCCGCCGCCCGCGACGAAACGCGATCCGACGACCAGATCGAGCTCGGCGTCGCGCTGGAGCAGGTCGAGCATCGCGGGCAGCAGCGTCTCGTCATGCTGCAGGTCGCCGTCGATCACCGCGACGACGGGCGCGGCGGTCGCGCACATCCCCTCGATACACGCCGAGGACAGGCCGCGGCGGCCGATGCGATGGATCACCCGCACCCGCGGATCGAGCCGCCCCAGTTCGCGCGCGGCGTCGGCGGTGCCGTCGGGGCTGTCGTCGTCGACGAAGATCGCTTCCCAGCGCCGCCCCGCCAGCGCCTGATCGAGCCTCGCGATCAGCGTCGGCACGTTCGCCTTCTCGTTGAAGGTCGGGATGACGACCGCGATCTCGAGCAACGCGCTCACAGACCGGCGAGCACCGCGTCTCCCATCCGGGCGGTCGTCATCGTGCCGCCCAGATCGGCGGTGCGCGCGCCGTCGCGGATCGCACGCGCCACCGCAGCCTCGATCCGGTCCGCCGCCGCGCCTTGCCCCAGCGAATGGCGCAGCATCATCGCCGCGGACAGGATCGCGGCGCACGGATTGGCCTTGCCCTGCCCGGCGATATCGGGGGCGGAACCGTGGATCGGTTCGTACAGCCCCTTGCCCGCGTCATCGAGGCTCGCCGACGGCAGCATGCCGATCGACCCCGCGCACATCGACGCCTGATCCGACAATATGTCGCCGAACAGATTGCCGGTGACGATCACGTCGAACTGGCCCGGATTGCGCACCAGCTGCATCGCGGCATTGTCGACATACATGTGGGTCAGCGTCACGTCGGGATAGTCCGCCGCCACCTCGATCACCACGTCGCGCCACAATTGCGAGGTGTCGAGCACGTTCGCCTTGTCGACCGAGCAGAGGTTGCCCTTGCGGCGGCGCGCCGTCTCGAATCCGACGCGCGCGATGCGGCGCACCTCGGATTCGTCATAGCTCATGATGTCATAGCCTTCGCGCAGGCCGTCGGCGGTGGTGCGGCGACCCTTCTCGCCGAAATAGACGTCGCCGTTCAGCTCGCGGACGATGACGAGGTCGATCTGCCGCGCGATCTCCGGCTTCAGCGCCGAGGCATCCTCCAGCCCCGCGAACAGCGTCGCCGGCCGCAGGTTGGAGAACAGGCCGAGGTGCTTGCGCAGCCCGAGGATCGCCTGCTCCGGCCGCAGCGCGCGTTCCAGATTGTCGCAGGTCGGATCGCCGACCGCACCGAACAGCAGCGCATCCGCGCGCCGCGCGACGTCCAGCGTCGTCTCGGGCAGCGGATGGCCGAGCGTGTGATAGGCGACGCCGCCGACCGGCGCCTCCTCGTAGCGCAGGTCGAGATCGAGCGCGTCGAGCACGCGTCGTGCCTGCTGGATAACCTCGGGGCCGATGCCGTCGCCCGGCAGAAGTGCGATCAATGCCATGGCGCCTGCCTTGCCGCGCCCCCGCGCGTCACGCAACCGCCCTTTTCACCCCGCCCGCTTGAGCATCGCCACCAGCCGCTCGCGCGCGACCAGCGGCTCCGCCCGGCGATCGGTCAGCAGGTCGCGGGCGAGGAAATGCCCGGTGATCGCCAGACCGGCGAGGATATCGGGCCAGCCCGCCGCCCCGCCCCCGGCCAGAAACGCGGGCAGCGCGAACAGCCGCTCCTCATAGCCATGCGCCGCCCCCCGGCACACCGCCCCGCCGCTGCGCGGGCTGACGAAGGCGAGGTCCTCCCCGCCACCGGTGACGACGCAGGTGCCAAGGTCGAGGCCGAAGCCCAGTTCGGCAAGCAGCAGCAGTTCGTAGCGGGCGAGCGCGCTCGCCCAGCCCCGCGCCGTCGGCGCCGCCTCGATCGCGTCGAGCACCCCGCCCAGCGCATCGTAGATGCGGGGATAGGGCTGCGCCTCGGGTAGCGCCGCGGCGGTCAGTGCGGTCACCCAGGCCAGCGCGGCGGCGGGCAAGGGTTCGCCATGCAGCGCGGCGCGGCTGTGCAGCGGCTCGATCGTCAGCGCCGCCAGCTGCTCGCCGGTCCGCGCCCGCCATTCGCCCGCGATCGCATTGGCGGGCTGCAACACCGGCCGCATCTGCCGCGATCGCCCGCCGCGCACGTAACCGGGCTGCACGCCGTCTCCGCGGGTCAGCGCCCGCACCACCGCACCATGCTCCCCGTGCGCGCGAACGGCGAGGACGATGGCTTCTGCGCTCAGGTGCATATGCCCGATATAGCGCCCGAACCGCCCCCCGCCATCTCCGGATCAGGGCCGGATCAGCGCCGGACTCGCTTCGCCAGCGCCGTCAGCGCGGGATGCCGCGTCGCGCGCTTCGCCCGCGCCATCGCCCCGTCGAACACGGTCAGCGCCGCCAGCGTCGCGCGGTTCGCCAGCGTCGGCCGCAGCAGCAGCAGGTCGATGCAATCGACCCCGCCGGTCGAGAACAACCGCTTGTGCTGCCCCTCGCCCTCCGTGAAATCGAACCGCGCGAAGCGGTCGCCGAACAGGTCGCGCATCGCCGCCGCCTGCAGCACCGTCCCCGGCGACAGGTCGTTCAACGCCGGGTCATGCCCGACATGGTCGTAGCGCAACGCCGTCCCCTGCGCGGTGCAGCACAGATAGGCCGCCGGCGCACCGCCGATCGACAACAGCCACGCCCGCACCCCGTCCGCCGCCGCCAGCGCGTGCAGATGCGCGACCGACGCCGCATCCTCCGGCAGGCCCGCATCGAGCAGCCGCTCCTGATAGGTTTTCGCCGACACCGCCCGTGCCAGCGGATAGAAATCCGCGAGTTCGTCGGGCGTGCGATAGGCCCGTATCGCCATCCCCGCCGCCGCCGCCTTCTTCGTCTTGCGCTTCAGCGTCGAGCGCGCCGAGCCCGACAGGCCGGCAAGCCAGGCCTCATGCCCGATCCCGAGGTCGGTGTAGAATCGCGTGTAGCGCTGCCGCACCACCGCCGCATGCCCCCGTCCGTCGACCCGGTCCGCCAGCGCCGCCGGCAGCGAGGTGACGAGATAGCCGTCCCCCTCGCCCGGCGGCAGCGTCGGCACCGCCCCGGCGAGCACGTCGTCGAGCGACAGCGCGACCCGGACCAGCCGCCGCCGGACCGACGCCAGCGTCCGCGCGCCGATCTGGAACCGCAGTGCCACCGCGGTCATGCCGCGCGCTCCGCGACCCAGTTCGACCAGAGCTGCTCCGCCTGCCGCAACCGCCGCCGCAACGCATTCGCCGCGAGCGGCCGGTCGTCGCGATCCAGCGGCAACGCCGGCCGGTCGGCGAAATGCATCGTCGGCAGTTCGTCGCGCCGCGCGCCGAGCAACCGGCACAGCGTGTCGAAGCGGCGGACATGCACGCCGTTCGCCCGCGTCCCCAAACGGTTGGCGAGTTCGAAGCCATGGCTGACGATCGTCACCGCCGCATGCTCCTCCGCGGCGGCATGGTCGAGCGCCGCGGCCGCCTCCGCACTCGACAGCGCGCACAATTGAAACGTCCGCCAGATCCCCGGCGCATCCTCGATCACCGACACCGGCACCTCGATCAGGTGATGCAGGACCGGCGCGATCTGCTCCGGCGGCAGGCCGGTCCGGCTCTCCGCCCGCTCGCCGCCATTGTGGCTGCTGTCATAGACGAAACCGAGCGCCGCCAGCGCGCGCAGCGTGTCCGCATTGGCGGCATAGCCCCCCGCGCGGAACGCGATCGGCTGCGGCGCGCCCGCCGCGACCAGCAATTCGGTTGCGCCGACCAGCAGCCCGACCTGCTCGTCCAGCGCATATTCGTGCATCTGGAACCGGCCGAAGCTCGCGCCCCGATCGCCCGCCGTCGCGCCGGCCCAATTGGGGTGCAGGTGCAATTGCACCTCCTGCCCCGCCGCCAGGATCGTATCGACCATGCGCTTCACCGGTGCCAGCCCGAACACCAGCGCCGGCATCGGATCGACGAAGAAACACGCCTTCAGCCCGTGCGCCGCGAGCACATCGAGCTGATGGCTCAGCCCCACCCCCGCCGGCTCCAGCGAGCGCGCATAGATCGTCTCGACATCCAGCCCGGCGGCGTGATGCCGCCAGGCGAATTCGGTATCGACGGTCAGGAAGACGGGGGTCGCCATCGCCCCGCTCTACAGCGGGTCGATGAACAAATAGCTAGAGGCCGCCGCCGGTCACCGCGGCGGTCACGGCACGATGCCGTAGCGTTTATAGTCGTCGTCGATCCGCGGGCGCATCGTGCGCGCGGCGATCAGGTCGCGCTTGCCCTCCGGCTTGCCCTGCTTGCCCAGGATGATGCCGCGCATGTACAGGCTCGCTGCCTGATCGGGTTCGATGTCCAGCGCGGCGTTCAGATCGGCGAGCGCATCGTCCATCCGGTTGAGCCGGTAGAACACCATCGCCCGGCTATCGAGCGCGGCCACCGTCGAATCGCTCAGCTCGATCGACCGCGTGCAATCCTTCAATGCGGTGTCGAGCGCGACGTTCAGCGTCCCCTTGATCCAGCACCGACCGTTGAGCAGTTGAGGATTGCCGGGGCTCGCCGCCACCGCCTGGTCGATCGCGAGAATCGCGGCATCCCGGTCGCCGGTTTGCGCCAGCACGTCCGCCTTCAGCGCGATCATCGCCGCCTTGCTCTTGCCGCCGGCGTCGATCCGCGGCTGGATGAGGTCGAGCGCCGCATCCTTCTCGCCGCGCTCGGCGCGCAGCATCGCCAGCTGCCGCACGATGGCGTCGGACGACGGATCGAGGGCCTGCGCCGCGATCAGGTCGGCCAGCGCCTTGTCCCGGTCGCCGCCCTCCTGATACAGCCGCGCGCGCCAGGTGTAACTGTCGACGTCCGGCGTGATCGCGATCGCGCGGCCGATGTCGGCGATCGCCTTGGGCCGGTCGTAGATCTGCTCCCAGAACCATGCGCGGTTGGTATAGGCGGTCGCCTCCCCCGGCGCGTCGGCGACACCGCGATCGTACAGCGCCGTCATCGCCGCGAAGCCGCCTGCGCGCTTCGCCGCGTCGATCCGCGCATATTGGCCCGGCAGGTCGGTCGGGGCGACGATGGTCAGCAGCCGATTCTTCGCCGCCGCGATCGCCGCGCGGTTGGCCGCGATCTCCGCCGCGGGCAACTCGATACCGGTCGCGATGCTGCTGTCGTCCAGCGTCACCACGCCGCCCTCCTGGCGGACGCTGCGGATCAGCGTGACGCCCGCCATCGGTGTGGCGAAGCTTCGGTCGCCCTCCAGCGTATAGCCCTTGCCGCCATCGGGCAGGCGAATGCGCGTCACCGCGCGATAATGCGCGCTGTCGCCGGTCGATACCGGCAGCGCGGCCCAGGCGGTGCGGGTCCGGTCGGGCTCGAAGGTCATCTGGCCGACCACCTTGTCGATCACGCTGCGGAACCGCTGGTCCGTCCGCGTCCAGTCCGGATAGGCGACGCCGGTGATCCTGACCGTCGCCGTGCCGGTGACCGGGTCGAAGCCGAGCGTGCGGTCGACGATCGTGGCGGTGCCGACCAGCCCCTCGCTCATCTTGACCGCCATCGCCTTGAGCTCGTCCGTGCTCGCCTGCGCCTGCGCCGCCTGGATCATCTGCGCCAGCCGCCCGCGCATCGTCACCGTCGCGGTCACCGGCGCGGGAAGGCCGACTCCCGCGGTTTCGTCCAGATCGATCGCCGCCTCGACGTCGGGCCGCGCATGCGGGCGCTTCGGCATCGCGACCAGCGCCGCGCCATCCGCCCGCACCGGCAGCACCCAGCCGAAGTTCGGCACGTCGCGCAGATCGGCCAGCCGCGCGCCCGAATCGGTGCCGTCGAGCCACAGCGTCTCGCCCCCGACGGTCGCCTTCACCAGGATATGGTCGAACGCGCCCGGCGTCGGCAACCGCTCCGGCACCAGATCGCCCAGAGTGCTGTTCGCCTGCACCGGCTCGGCCGCGATATCCAGCCCGCGCAGCAACGCGAGCAGCATCAGCGTCTTCGCCTTGCAATCGCCATAGCGCAACGCCCAGGTCTGCGCCGGGCTCTGCGGCTGGTAATTGCCCTGGTCCATGCCGTTGAACAGATAGCGCACCTGTTCCTGCACCAGCCGCAGCGCCGCCGCGGTCCGCACCATCGGGTCGGCATCCGCCGCCCTGATCTTCGCCAGCTCCGCGGCCAGCGGGCTGTCCGGCGCGATCACGCCGTCGGTGGCATAGAGCGGCGCCATCACCTTCGACACCCCGGCCCAGTCGGCGAAGCTGGTCGCCTCCAGCACGGTGAGCTTGCGGAACCGCGCCGGAACATCGTTCGGCAGGTCGGGCTGTTTGGCGAGCGGCAGCAGGATCGTGATCTCGCGATAGCCGCCGGCGGTCGTCTCCACCGGCCTGGCCGCATCGGCATAGAAGCGCCAGCGCACCGGATCGGCCGCCGGCCACAACAGCCGGGTGCGGGCATAGCCGATCTTCAGCGGCGCGGCGGGCAGGCCCTGAAAGCCCTGCACCTGCCCCTTCAGCACCGCATCCTTGCGCGTGATCGACGAGGTGATGTGCAGCACGTCGCCGACGCGCAGTCCCTCCACCGCCATCGTCGCGGTCAGCATGCCGTCGAGCTGACGCTGCTCCAGCTGCCGTTCGCGGCGCAGGACGTCGAACGCCTTGCCCGATGTCAACAGGTCGATGTGCTCGGTGCCGCGCACGATCTCGGCGCGATGGACGATCAGGTCGCCCGCCGCCGGCTGCCATTGCAGCGTCACCGTGCCCGCCTGCCCCAGCATCTCCGTCGTCGCGATCCGCGAGGCGATGTCGGAATATTGCCAGACCTCGCCACCCTCCAGCCGCTGCTGGTTGTCGAGCAGCAGCAGGACCGGCGAATCGGGCGTGATCGCCGCGGTATCGATCGCCGGCGCCGGCTTCACCCAGGCGGGTGCGGGCTGGTAGATGACCTTGTCCGCGGCATGCGCCGCCCAGCTGGTGGAACCGAACAGCGCCAAAAGCGCCAGCCGCCGCGTCGTCATCTCTACACTGTCCCCCTGTACTGCGACCAGTCTAGCGACCGGCGGTGCAGCGACAATGGAGAAACGGCGGAGATCTGCGGGATTCAGCGCGCGTGATAGAAGTCGTAGACCTGCTGTGCGACCCCCGCCGACACGCCCGGCGCCTTCTTCAGGTCTTCCAGACTGGCGTTGCGGACCGCGCGGCCGGTGCCGAAATGCATCAGCAGCGCTTTCTTGCGGGCCGGACCGATGCCGGGAACTTCGTCTAAGGGACTGGCACCAATGGCTTTCGACCGTTTGTCGCGGTGCGCGCCGATCGCGAAGCGGTGCACCTCGTCGCGCAGCCGCTGGAGGTAGAAGAGCACCGGCGCGTTGACCGGCAGCTGGAATTCGCGCCCGTCGAGCATGTGGAACACCTCGCGCCCGTCGCGGCCGTGATGCGGCCCCTTGGCGACGCCGACCATGCACACGTCCTCGATGCCCAGGTCCTCCAGCACCGCCTTCGCCGCATTGAGCTGCGGCCGGCCGCCGTCGATCAGCACGAGGTCCGGCCACGTCCCGTCATCGCGATCGGGCGCCTCATCCAGTTGGCGGGCGAAACGGCGGCGGAACACTTCGCGCATCATGCCGACGTCGCTGTCGGTCGCCGCCTCGTTCCCCTTGATGTTGAACTTGCGATACTGGCCCTTGCGGAACCCCTCCGGCCCGGCGACGACCATCGCGCCGAGCGCGTTGGTCCCCTGGATATGGCTGTTGTCATAGACCTCGATCCGGTCGGGCGGCTCCGCAAGATCGAACAGGTCGGCGACCTCGCGCAGCAGCCGCGCTTGCGTCGTGCTCTCCGCCAGCCGCCGTTCCAGCGCCTCGATCGCGTTGCGCTTCGCCTGCTCCATCAGCCGGCGGCGGTCGCCGCGCTGCGGCACCGACAGCGCGACCTTGTAGCCGGCGCGCTCGCCCAGCGCCTCGCCGAGCAGCGCGCCTTCGCTGAGGTCGCGGTCGAGCAGGATCGTCTTGGGCGGCGGCACCTCCTCGTAGAATTGGGTGAGGAAGCTCGCCAGCACCTCGTCCTCCGGCACCTCGTTGGTATGCTGCGGAAAGAAGCTGCGATGCCCCCAGTTCTGGCCACCGCGGATGAAGAACGCCTGGATGCCCATCGTCCCGTCCTTGCACGCCAGCGCGAAGACGTCGGCATCCCCGACCCCCTCCGCGTTGATCGCCTGCGACCCCTGAACGAACGTAAGCGCCTTCAGCCGGTCGCGCAGCAGCGCGGCCAGTTCGAAATCCATATTCTCCGCCGCGGCCTGCATCTGCGCGCCGAGCTTCGCCTGTACCTTGGTCGACTTGCCGCCCAGGAAGTCGCGGCAATCGTCGACCAGTTCCTTATACTCGTCCTTGCTCACCCGGCCGACACAGGGCGCCGAACAGCGCTTGATCTGGTAGAGCAGGCACGGCCGGTCGCGCGTCTTGAAGAAGCCGTCGGTGCACGACCGCAGCAGGAACAGCTTCTGCAAGGCATTCAGCGTGTTGTTGACGCTGCCCGCGCTGGCGAACGGGCCGTAGTAATTCCCGGCCGCGCGCCGCGCACCGCGGTGTTTCTGCACCCGCGGGAAATCATGGTCGCCGCGCAACAGGATGAAGGGGAACGACTTGTCGTCGCGCAGCAGCACATTGTACGCGGGCCGGTAGCGCTTGATGAGCTGCGCCTCGAGCAGCAGCGCCTCCGCCTCGTTGTTGGTGGTGACGATCGTCATCGACCGGGTCTGCGCGATCATCCGCTGCAGCCGTTTGGTCAGCCCCTTCACCTGCGTGTAATTGGCGACCCGCTGCTTCAGCGACCGCGCCTTACCGACGTACAGCACGTCGCCCTTGGCATCGTGCATCCGGTAGACGCCGGAGCGCGTCGGCAGCGTTTGCAGCACGTTACGGATCGCGGCGATCCCCGCCTCCAGATCCGGCGTATCGGACCCGCGGACGGTATAGGTGGCGCGTTCTTCGTTGAATCGATCGGGCGGACCGTAGGACGACATCCCCGCCATGTAGGAGTCGCGGCAGGTGCAGGCTAGGGGCCAGCGTCGCTAACGCTTTCTCGCCGGTTCAGCGCCCACTCGGCAGCGCCCGCCGCACTTCGACCTTCTTCGGGGGTGGCGGTGCGCTCCCGCCGATCGCCGCCAGATCGGTCGCGACCTTCTCCAGCAGCGCCGCAGACATCTGCCCGCCGCTCAGCGGCGCCAGCTTGCGCAGCGACAGCGCCTTGAACTTCGGCAGATTCTCGTCTTCGCTCAATCCCGGCACGTCGCGGTCGAGAATCGCCTTCGCGCGCGGATCGGCGATCAGCGCCGCGATCGGCGTGTCGAGCGAGAAACCGCCGGCCGCGGCGGGCGGGACGACCACCGGCTCGGTCGATGCGGGCACGGGCGCCGGCTCGGCCGGCTCGGCGACGCTGTCGTCCACCGGCAGGTCGAGCGCGAACCGGTCGGCGGCGGCTGCCGCAGCGGAGGGGGATTGCGCCTGACCGCCGATCAGCAACACGGAAAGCAGGATCGACATCGCAACCACCTCGCCCAGCGTCCGCGGGGCGGCGGACGGCCGCCTGTGTAGCACGCCGGTCGCCGCGGGAAAGCTCAGGCTTGCGCGAACATCTTGGTGCCGACGATGCCAATCACGGTCAGCGCCATGAAGCCCGCCTGCACCACGCTCACCCGGTCGCCGAACAGCAGCATGCCGCCGATGATGACGCCGACCGCGCCACAGCCGGTCCACACCGCATAGGCCGTCCCGGTAGGCAGGCCGCGCATCGCCAGCGCGAGCAGGCCCATGTTCACGAACGACAGGATGATCGGCACGCTCGACGCCTGCCACGTCGCCAGCGTCGCCGCCCATTTCAGGCTCAACGCCCAGCAGATTTCGGTGAACACGGCGACGGCGAGGATGACCCACGGCATGGAGCTGACTCCAGAGCGGGCTCGGATGACACTACAGCGCCGGAAACCCGGGAAGAGACGCTGTCAGAAAGGCGATCCTCCCCGGCCCGGGGAGGGCGCGGCGCACCGGCGCCGACGAAGGGGAATTGCGGCAAACGATGCCGCGTGTGGAGAGTTCCCTCCACGCCGGCCGGGCCGGCGACCGTCCTCTCCGTGGCGGGGAGGATCGGGACTCAGTTCAGCCGGTTCAGGCCCGAAATCGAACGGTCGATCATCGCCTTGTCGGCGCCGGCATCGTGATGCTCGGCGATCAGCACCGCCGCCGCCTTCGCCGCAGTGTCGGCGGCAATCGCGCGGACCTCGGCGATCGCATTGCGCTCGGCCGCCGCGATCTTGTCCTCGGCGCGCTTGGCGCGGCGGGCCATCAGCTCTTCCGCGTCGTGCTTCGCCTTGGCGATGATCTGGTTGGCTTCCTGCTGCGCATGCTGGCGCATCGTTGCGGCATCGGCCTCGGCGGCCTTCGCCTTCGCCTCATATTCGGCACGCAGCGCCTCGGCCTGCGCGCGCAGCGCCTTGGCCTCGTCGAGCTGCGCCCGCACGCCGGCGATCTGCTTGTCGAGCGTCGCGGCGATCTTCGCCGGCACCTTGACGATCAGCATGCCGACCAGCACGACCAGCGCCGCGATGCCCACCCAGCCGGTGGTGTTGAAGCCCAGCGCGGTCGCCTCGGCGACATGCTCGGCACCCGGTTCGGACACGTTGGCGGTCAATTGGCTGCCGTCGCGCACGTCGCGCGGCTGCAGGTTTTCCGACGACGCGGCATCCGCCAGGTTCGCCGCAACGGTGTTGCTCGCTGGATTAGCCATGAGCGTTGGTCCTCCGCACCGCATCCGCGGCGGCATCGATGCCGACGGTCAGGCCCGACACCTTGGTCACCAGTTCCTGCGCCACTTCCGCGGCGACGGTCTGGAGGTTGAGCATCGCATGGGCCTTGGCATTGCCGACCGCGAGGTCGTGGTGCGCCAGCCGTTCGGCGAGCTCCGCATCCGCGGACTTCACCTGGCTCTCGGACGCCTTGGCGGCCTGCACCTTGGCGGCGCTGGTTTCGGCGAGCGCGGCGGCGCGCGCCTCGTCCATCTTCAGGCGCCACGCCGCTTCCACCGTATCGGCGGAAAGGCGGGCCTGTTCGGCCGCGGCAAGGTCGGCCGCGATCTGGCCTTCACGCGCGTCCACGGTCGCGATGACCCGTGGCACCATCATCTTGCCGATCCCGAAATACAGGATGCCGAACGTGATGAGCAGCCAGAAGATCTGCGAGGCGTAGGTGGCGGCGATCTGCGAAATCTGAGGCATTGAAGACCTTTTACGCGACCCGATTCACCCGCCGGGCGCGAGACGCCCGGCGTGGAACCCGATAGTTAGGCGACGAACAGCAGGATAATCATCGTCACGAAGGCGAGCAGGCCGAGCAGCTCGGCGCCCGCGAAACCGATGAACAGGCGGCCCTGCTGGCTGTCCGCGGCGCCCGGATTGCGCAGCGCGCCCTCGAGGAACTTGGCGAACACGTTGCCCACGCCGAGCGAGGCGAGGCCCATGCCGATCGCGGCCAGACCGGCACCGATCATCTTGGCGGCTTCTGCGTCCATTTCAAAACTCCCGTATCAAATTCAGTTGGTTGGAACGTAAAACTCAGTGCAGGTTGACGGCGTCGTTCAGATAGACGCTCGTCAGCAGCGCAAAGACATAGGCCTGGATCGCAGCGACCAGCAGCTCGAGCAGCGTGATGCCGATCATCAGCAGGAAGCTGGGCAGCGAAACGAGCAGGCCGTAACCGATGCCGAGGTTCAAGCCGCTGATGACGAACGCCGCCAGCACCTTGAGCAGAATATGCCCCGCGGTCATCGCGACGAACAGTCGCAGGCCGAGGCTGAAGGGGCGCACCAGGAAGCTCATCAGCTCGACGACGAAGATCAGCGGGATCATCAGCGCGGGGGTGCCGTGCGGCACGAACAGGCTGAAGAAGTGGAAGCCATGCTTGCCGAAGCCGACGATCAGGACGATTCCGAAGCTGATGATCGCCAGCACGCCGGTGACGGTCAGGTGGCTGGTGATCGTGAACGGATGCCAGCCCGGGACGACGCCGACCGGGGTCAGGCCCCAGATGTTGGCGAACAGGATGAACATGAACAACGAGAAGACATAGGGGACGAAGCGCTTGCCCTGCGGCCCGATGTTCGACGTCAGCATGTTGGAGACGAAGCCGGTGAACCCCTCCACCGCGGCCTGCCAGCGGCCGGGAACCAGCTCGCGCTTCATCCCACCCAACATGAAAAGCCACAAGCTGACAAGCGTAATGACCATCCACAACGCGGAGTTGGTGAACGAGATGTCGTAACCCGCGACGACCCAATGCCGACCGAACAAAGGTTCGATCAGGAACTGGTGCATCGGATCGATCTTGCTGCCCGATTCTGCCGCCACTTGGGCCTTCGCTCCCTGATACGACAAACGCCCGGTTATTCCGGGCGCTCGCCTGCAATCCGAATGATCTGCCTGAACGCGACAGCGATTCCGAGGAACAGCATCACGATCAGTGCCCAGGGCGTCGTGCCGAACCAGCGGTCTATGCACCAGCCGATCAGAGCACTGCCGACGAGGCTTCCGATCAGGGCGGCGAGCACGCGATTGCCGAGCGAGTATCCCGCATCGGCCGTCGGCGCCCCCTGCCCCGTCCGCAACGCTTCCTGATGCCGGGCTTCCTTCAGCCGCTCGTCGAGCGCGGAAAGCCGCGGATCGTCCGCGCTGGTGAAGTCTCGTCCGGTATCCTCGTCCGCCACGCGCCATCCTCGCCTGTATCGTTCAGCCGGGGGAGAAAACGCGTAGGGCGAGCGATCCCGCCAAGGCGAGGTCCGTTTAGGTGGGGGGTGCCGGGGTGTCAACCACCCCGTTCCCGCGCCGCGCGGGGCGGATCAGGGCGTTACTTGCAGCGCCCGTCGAGCTCCGGCGTGCCGCTGTTCTCCTTCCACTGGCCCGACGGCGTCTTGTACATCTCGCCCTGCCCGACCTTGGCCACCAGGTTGCAGCCGCTCGTGAAGGCGAATTGCTCCACCGTCGATCCGCTCGCCTGCGCGCTGGCCGTATAGGCCGCCTTGCGCTTGATGTTGATGTCGCGGACCAGCGCCTGCACCGCCGGACCGCCGCTGACCACGCCCAGATAGCCGTCGGGCTGCTCGCCGACCTGCTTCGCCTCGCGCGCGGCGGCATAGGCCGGATCGCGCTGCGCCATCGCCGCGGCGGACAGGCCGGTGAGGGCCACCGCGCCGGCGAACATCATCATGACCGTCTTCATCTTAGAAAATCCCCGGATTCTGCTGGATCAGCGACTTCGCTTCCCCGTCGAGACGATAGACCACTTCCTGCGTGACGCTGATGTTGAGGTTGATCTCGATCGGCTTGTCCGGCGCCGACACGTTGATGCATCCGCCCAACGTCGTCGCCAGCCCGATTCCGGCCATGCCCATCATCCATCCCAAGGTCGTGATTCGTCCCGACATGTTCAATCCTGTTTCGTTCATGGCACCTGTCCGCTTGCGGGGGGCTGAATGAGGGGAGTCGCCTTCTGCCGCTCCAGCAGCGTCGGCAGGTTGCGTTTGATGAGCCGGCTGGGGTCGTAGAAGGATTGTGCCGAATCGAGCAGGCCGCGGAACGGCGCCTTGATGCGGATATTGAACACGAACGGCAGCTTCTGCAGCCGGCGGACGATGAAATTGCTCGTCGCGCCCTCGCCCTGCGACACGCCGGCGAAGCGCACTTCGGTGACCATCTCGCCCGCCAGCGGTCCGTTCATCCCGATCGTCAGATTGCGGTAGCGCAGCGACTTCAGCGCCTGGAATGCGATATTGCCCCACATCCCCAAGTCCTTCTGCGTCAGGTCGCCGACATAGGCGATCGCCCCGCCGCCCTGCCGCACCGCCAGCCGCCCGTTCTCGATCCGTCCGCCCTCGACATCGAAGATCATCGGCAGCTCGCCGTCGAACACCCCCGTCGCGTCGAGGTTCTTGAAGTCAAACTGGCCGAGGAACTGCCGCGCCTGCACCCCGTCGAGCCGGAACGTCATCCGCCGGGCGCCGGATTCGGCGAAATCGAGCGTCGTCGGCAGCAGCGTCATGGTCCCGCCCGCAAACGGCCAGCGCCCGTTGTCGATCTGCACGCGCTGGTCGGCGAGCAACTGATAGGTGATCGTCCCGTCGGTCACCGCGATCCCCGGGTTGATCGTGCCGATCGTCGCGACCTGCGCCGGCGCGCTTTCCAGCGCCAGCAGGTCGGTGAAGCGCACGCTGGTGGTGATCCCGCTCACCGGCCCGACCGCGGCGGCGAGCGCGGTATCTTTGGTCGCGAACTGCCCGGTCGAGGTGACGCCCTGCGCGGTCCAGCCGATATGCCCCGCGCCGGTGACGCTCCCGCGCACCTCGGCGATGACGCCGACGGTCAGGCGGGTCAGCAGCTCGGGCTGGAACTGTTCGGTGAAGGCGATCCCCGGCACCGCGATATCGGCCGTGCCGCTGCCCGAGGCGAGCGTATGGCCGATGCGGACGTCGGCGACCTTCACGTTGCGTGTCGGTTCGTACAGCGTCCCCGCCGCGGCGATCGCGCCATCGGCGAGGCGGAAGCCGACGTCGCGCACCGCCAGCGTGCGGAAGCGCGGGTCGGGTGCGGCATCGTCGACCGTCATCGCCGCGGTCAGCGCGACCACGCCGCCGCGCAGTGACCAGTCGCCCGCCGCCACGCCGAGCAGCAGCGGCACGTTGGCGATCTGCCCCGATCCGCCTGCGAACGTCCCCGCCACCGCGCCGCCCGCGATCCGTCCGGTCAGCGTGCCGAGGTCGATCCGCGTCACCCGCTCCGGACTGCCGAGCCGCGCCGCGACGCCCGCCAGCACGAAGCCCTGATCACCCAGCCGCAGCTGCGCGCCGCTCGCCGCGAGCGTCAGCGGCGTCTGCCCAAGCCGCCCGGTCAGACGGGTCGCCGGCAGGCGCACGCCGCCGCCCAGCCGCCCGTTCGCGATCGTCAGCATCGCCCCCGACGACGGACACAGCGTCGTGCGCAGCGGATCGAGCGTCAGCCCCGCCACCGCCAGCCGTCCGATCGCGAGCGGCGTGCAGGCGGGATTGGCGATCAGCGTGCCGCGGCCGTTCCAGCGCACGTCGAGCGGCACGACCAGATCGTCGACGCGCCCGTCGCCCAGCGGACCCGACAGCTGCGCCTGCGTGACGATCCGCGTCGCGCCACCCGGCGTCGCCGAGAACGACAGGTCCGCCAGCGCCAGCCGCGCCGACCCGGCGGCATATGGCGCCATCACCCCCTGCCCCCGCACCGGCGCGCCGACCCGCGTCTGCGCCAGCGCCAGCGTCACCGCCGGCAACCCGCCGCCCGACAGCGCCAGCCGCGTGTCGATCCGGACGCGCGCATCGGGCCAGGCCAGCGCCAGCCCGCTGCCCCCGGCGATGCGCAGCCGCGCGCCGCTTGCCGCGGACAGATCGGCCCGCGTCACCCGCACCTGCCCCGCGTCGCCCGCCAGTCGCGCGGTCAGCGCCGCGCTGCCGTCGAACCGCTGCGCCGCCAGCCGTGCCGCCCGCGTCGCCGCCGCGACCAGTGGCCCCACCGGCGTACCGTCGCCGACACCGCGCTGCGCCAGTGCCGTCAGCAGCGCCGGCGCGACGCTGCCGCCACCGACGCTCAGGGTACCGGCGAACAGCTGCTCGCTACCGATCCGGTAGCGGCCCTGCACGCGCAGCCGATCGGCCCCATTGCCGGATGCAACGCCGCCGGTCGCATTCAGGTCGATCGCGCCCTCGGTCCTCGTCGCATTGCCGTCGAATCCGATCGTCCCGCGCGCGGTAGCAATTCCCGCCCTGTCAACGCGCAGCGCGCCGGTCGCGACGCGGGCCGACCCGCGCCAGCCGGTCAGCGCCGGGGTCAGCCGCGCGTCGAGATCGATCCCGGGCCGTGCGACCCGCATGCCGCCACAGGTCGCCTGCGCGGCGCGCACCGGCCCGACCAAATGCGGCGCGGCGTCGGCGATCGTCACCCGCACCGCCGCCTGCACCCCGGTGGCGACGCAAGTGCCGCTCGCCAGCCGGTCGCTGACCGCGGCGACCGTGCCGGCGAAGCCATCGTCGAGCCGCCCCGTCCCGGCCAGCTTGAGCCCGATCACCCCCGCCGGCGTCTCCAGCCGCATTCGCGCATCCGCGACGTCGACATGCAGCGCCGGCAGCGCGAACGGCTTGCCCGATGGCGGCGGCATCAATTTGTCGAGCTCGCCGAGCGACAGCTGCCCGCCGACCAGCCGCCCGCGCAGCCGGACATGCCCGGCGCGTACCCCGACGATGCTGGCGCCGTCCAGCCCGACCCGCGTCTCCGCCTCCAGCCAGTCCGCTACCAGATCGGGCGCCGCAGGATTGCCGATCACCACATTGGTGAGCCGCTGCCGGCCGATTCCCAGATCGGCGACGTCATAGCGGGCGACGACGCCGCGCTTGCGCAATTCGCCGTCGATGACCCGCGTCGCGATCGGCTTGCGCGCGCCCCACACGCCGATCAGCGCGATCAGCGCCACCAGCGCGATGACGAGCGGTACGCGGACGCGACCCAGCTGCGGCCTGCGACGCGGGCGTGCGGGGGGCGTATCGCTCGACTGGTCAACGCCCTCGGCCATTCGCGCCACCATAGCCGGACGCGGCGCCCCGGCGCAATTGCGCCCGCCCTGGACCGGCCCTAGACTTGGGTCCGATGTCGACCTTGCCGCTCCTGCCGGACGCGATCGTCCCGATGCTGCCGGAGGATACCGCCGGTCATCGCGAGCGGCTGCGCGGCCGGCTGCTCGACGGCGGCGGCGATGCACTGCTCGACCATGAACTAATCGAATATCTGTTGATGCTGGCGATCCCGCGGATCGACACCAAGCCGATCGCCAAGGCGCTGCTGCGCGAGTTCGGCGGGATCGGCGGCCTGCTGACCGCGGATGCCGCCGCGCTCACCCGCGTGAAGGGGATCAGCGACAGATCCGCCGCCGCGATCAAGATCGCCCATGCCATCGCGATCCGGCTACTGAAGGCGGAGGTGGCGGAGCGGCCGGTGCTGGCCAACTGGCAGGCGCTGCTCGACTATCTGCGCGCCGACATGGCGCATCACGCGATCGAGCGGTTCCGCGTGCTCCACCTCAACACCCGCAACATGCTGATCCGCGACGAGGTGATGAGCGAAGGGTCGATCGACCAGGCCGCCGTCCACGTCCGCGAGGTGATCCGCCGCGCGATCGACCTCGGCTCGGCGGCGATCATCCTCGTCCACAACCATCCCTCGGGCGATCCGTCCCCCAGCCGCGCCGACATCGCCATCACCCGCACCATCGCCACCGCCGGCGCGGCGATGGGGATCGTGGTGCACGACCATATCATCATGGGCCTCAACGGCCATGTCAGCCTGAAGGCGCAGGGGCTGATCTGATCCGCCCGCCGGGCGGACACGCGACGGGGGCCGCCGGATCGCTCCGACGGCCCCCTTCTCAACTCTCGGCCGGGATCAGGACTGACCCTGGCTCAGGAAGCCGACCAGCTCGGGCTGGGTCACCGACTTGTCCTTGTCCTTGTCCGCCTGTGCGAAGGCCGCGTTGACCCAGGACCTGGTCTCGGCGCTCGTCGCGCTCGCCTTGGGGTCGCTCGCCTGCTTCAGCTTGACCATCCAGCTGGCGAACTCGGTCTTTTCGAGCTTGCCGTCCTTGTTGGCGTCATAGGTCGGGAATTCGGTCTGGACGACCGTCGCGACCTGATCGCCGCCCTCGGCGGGATCCGTCGCGGCGCTCTGCATCGCGGTGCCGTCGGTCGTCGTCACCGGCGCCGAATCCATCGGCGTCGCCGGCGAGGCCTGCGGGTCGGTGACCGGCGAACCATCCGGCACCTGCGCCGGAGCAGTCGTCGTCTGTGGTACAGTATTGGTTTGGGTCTGCGCCAGAGCCGGTGCAGCGATCGTCATCACTCCGGCGAGAAGAGCATATTTCAGCATTGCTTGTCTCCCATCGTTCTTCGTGAACCTTGCGACCAACGATTACACCGTCCGCCGCGCTTACTTGAGATGGGAAATGATCTGTTGGTTGCAATGGTTCCGCACCACCGGGTTTGTGACCGGCCCGCCACGCTGCTACGTCGCCCGCAGAAATCCGCGAGTCGTGCCGAAACGGCCACGACGAGCCGTGCGCCCATCAGGACGAAGGAACATCATGGTCCCCCGCTATTCCCGCCCCGAGATGTCTGCGATCTGGACGCCGGAGAACCGTTTCCGCATCTGGTTCGAGATCGAGGCGCATGCCACCGACGCGCTCGCCGACCTGGGTGTCGTGCCGAGGGAAGCTGCGCAGGCGTTGTGGACTTGGTGGAACACTGGTCCCGCAATCGACGTCGCCGCGATCGACGCGATCGAGGCGATCACCAAGCATGACGTCATCGCCTTCCTGACCTGGGTCGCGGACAATGTCGGCGACCAGGCGCGCTTCATGCACCAGGGCATGACCTCGTCCGACGTGCTCGACACCGCGCTCGCGGTACAGCTCGCGCAGGCGTCGGACATCCTGCTCGCCGACCTCGACCGCCTGCTCGCAGTGCTCAAGCGCCGCGCGATCGAACACAAGATGACGCCGACGATCGGCCGCAGCCATGGCATCCACGCCGAACCCGTCACCTTCGGCCTCAAGCTGGCGCAGGCCTATGCCGAGTTCGACCGCTGCAAGACCCGCCTGATCGCCGCGCGCGCGGATATCGCCACCTGCGCGATCTCGGGCGCGGTCGGCACCTTCGCCAACATCGATCCCTCGGTCGAGGAACATGTCGCCGCCAAGCTCGGCCTGTCGGTCGAGCCCGTCTCGACGCAGGTCATCCCGCGCGACCGCCATGCGATGTTCTTCGCGACACTCGGCGTCATCGCCAGCTCGATCGAACGGCTCGCGACCGAGGTCCGCCACCTCCAGCGCACCGAAGTGCTCGAAGCCGAGGAATATTTCTCGCCCGGGCAGAAGGGCTCGTCGGCGATGCCGCACAAGCGCAATCCCGTCCTGACGGAAAACCTCACCGGCCTCGCCCGCATGGTCCGCGGCTATGTGACGCCGGCGCTCGAGAATGTCGCGCTGTGGCACGAGCGCGACATCTCGCACTCCTCGGTCGAGCGCTACATCGGTCCCGACGCGACGATCACGCTCGACTTCGCGCTCGCCCGCCTCACCGGCGTGATCGACAAACTGCTCGTCTACCCGGAGCGGATGGACAAGAATCTCAACAAGATGGGCGGCCTGGTTCATTCGCAGCGCGTGCTGCTCGCGCTTACCCAGGCGGGCGTCAGCCGCGAGGATTCCTATCGCCTCGTCCAGCGCAACGCGATGAAGGTGTGGGAATCGGACGGCCAGCTGTCGCTGCTCGACCTGCTCAAGGCCGACGCGGAGGTCACCGCCGCGCTCTCCCCGGAACAGCTCGAGGAGAAATTCGACCTCGGCTACCACCTCAAGCACGTCGACACGATCTTCGCCCGCGTGTTCGGCGCCTGATCGAGGGAAGATTCACGTGCAGGCGCGGAAACGGTCACGACCGTCTCCGCGCCTGCGCGCACATCAGACGTCTTTCGTCACACCCATTGCGCCAGCCAGTCCGCCAAGCCCTGCGGCGACAGCGAGCGGGCGTCCGCCAGCGCCGTCTCGCGCCCGGCATTGACCACGCGGTCGGTCTTCGGATCGACGATCAGCAGCGCCGGCACGCCCGCCAGCCGCCCCTTGATCCCGTACCGCGCGGGAATCGCCAGATTCTTGTCGAACCGGCCGATATCCACCGTCACCACCTCATAATGGCGCGCGATGAAGCCGTGCATCGCGGGCAGGTGCATCACGCCGGCCAGCAGCCGGCAGTCGAGGCACCAATTGCCGCCGAGATCAATCAGCAGCTTCTTGTGCCCCTTCAGCGCCCGCGCCTTCGCCGCCGCGACGGCGGCCCCGGCATTGGCGGTCGCATCATAGGGCAGCGGCAACGGCTGCGGCAGCTGGTCGAAGGTCGCGACCGACACCCGCGGCGCCGCGACCGGCGCGGCGGCGAGCGGGAGCGACGGCAGCGCGACGGCAAGCGCGGCGACGAACGGCATCAGACGGGGCATGACGATCTCCGATTGGAATTGTGGGAGTAGAGAGCCGTGCAGCGCACCTGACAAGCCTTGCCATGTTGCGCGACCCAGAAGCACAGCTTGTCCGGCTGCTGGCAGGCTCACGGGGCTGGGTCGGCGGGCAAAGCGTTGTGCCGACATGGGCCCAGGCGGCAGGCCCCGAATGTTACAGTTGCGTGAAACGCATCCCTGCATGCAAGCAATAATATTGCGCCATCGAGCAACAATCATCAAATCGCGCTTACCGGATATTCCTCCGGTATTGGAGACCTTCCATGCGCATGTTCGAAACCGCAGCCAGCAGCATGCTGGCGATCGCGGCTCAGGCGCTGGTGGTCGGGGTGATTATCTCCACCTTCTGACCCATCGGCCCGCCCGCCCTTTGCGCCCATCCGGGCAAGGGGGCGCGGCTTGGCCGGGTCATCGGCCGACGATCACGCCTTGCGCGGATAGCGTGCAGCGAATTCGCGTTCGGACATCATGAGATAGCGGATCATGTCGACGAACGCCCATGGCCCGGTCACGAGCAGCCCGACGACGGTGATGCTCATCACCAGCATGGCGATACCCGACCCCGTCCGCCCCAGATAGAAACGGTGGACGCCGAGCGTACCAAGCACGAAGGCGAGCGCCGCCGCGACGAACTTGTTGCGATCGTTGACCGGCTCATGGACGGGTGCCGGCGCCGCGACCTGCCGCGTCCCCGCGACCTCCGGCATCGGAAAGACGCTCAGCGCCCGGTCGCCCTCCGCCTCGAAATCCACCTTGATCCCGATCGCCGGCTCGCCGCGCTGCGCCCAATCCTCGGGCGTGAAGCGATAACGCTGGCCGTCATCGCCCGCGACCAGCCCCTCGCCGGTTCGCGTATCCACACCCAACACCTGTCCGCGCATGCAAGTCCCCCGGTCGTTCGAGCGGCACATTGTGGCGATCCCCACCGCCAACGCAAGGTGTCCTAGCCAACCGACACGCCGAATCGGTGCGATCGGCCGCCGGGCGCGAGGGCCGGCATCACTCCGCCGCGAACACGCCCTTCAGCTTGGCGAAGAAGCCCTGACTCGCCGGGCATTCGTCGCCCGTCTCGGTTTCGCGGAACAGTTCGAGCAGTTCGCGCTGGCGCACCGACAGCTTGGTCGGCGTCTCGACGTCGATCTGGATGACCAGATCGCCCTGCCCGCGCCCCTGCAGCACCGGCATGCCTGCGCCGCGCTGGCGCAACTGCTTGCCCGACTGGATGCCCGCCGGGATCTTGATCTCGTGCGTCCGCCCGTCGAGCCCGGGGATCGACAGCGCGCCGCCCAGCGATGCGGTGGTGAAGCTGATCGGCGCGCGCGCGAACAGAGTCGTGCCCTCGCGTTCGAACAGCGCATGCCGCGAGACGTGCAGGAAGATATACAGGTCGCCCGCGGGCGCGCCGCGCGGTCCCGCCTCGCCTTCTCCGGACAGGCGGATGCGCGTGCCCTCATCGACCCCCGGCGGCACCGTCACGCTCAGCGTCTTGGTCTTGTCGATCCGCCCTTCGCCGCGGCAGTCGGTGCATGGATCGGCGATGATCTCGCCCGCGCCCTGACACACCGGGCAGGCGCGCTCGACCACGAAGAAGCCCTGCTGCGCGCGCACCTTGCCATGGCCGTTGCACTGGCGGCAGGTGGAGGCATGCGTGCCGGGCTTGGCGCCCGATCCGTGGCAGGTGTCGCATTGCGTCGAGACGTCGACGGTAATCTCGGTCTGCTTGCCGTGGAACGCCTCTTCGAGCGTGACCTCCATGTCGTAGCGCAGGTCGGCGCCGCGGCGCTGCTGGCCCCGGCCGCCACCGCGACCGCCGCCCATGAATTCGCCGAACACGGATTCGAAAATGTCGGAAAAGCCGCTGAAATCCTGCGCGCCGCCGCCACCGCCGCCGCCGTTCTGGAACGCGGCGTGGCCGTAGCGATCATAAGCCGCCCGCTTCTGCGGGTCCTTCAGGACGTCATAGGCTTCGCTGATCGCCTTGAAGCGCGACTCGCTGTCCTTGCACCCGGCGTTCTTGTCCGGATGATACTTCATCGCGAGCTTGCGATACGACGACTTGAGCGTCGCGCCGTCCGCGGTGCGCTCGCATTCGAGCAGTTCGTAGTAATCGACTGTGGTGCTCATGCCCGGCCCTTATAGCCCTGAGCCCTCTTCCCCGCGGGGAGAGGGTTTGGGAGAGGGGCGGTGTCTCGCCGAGACCGGTCTCTCTGCGAGACCCCGCCCCCTCACCCCGACCCTCTCCCCGGCGGGGAGAGGGAGGGACGTCATTTACGCCTTGTGGTCGTCGACTTCCGAGAATTCGGCGTCGACCACGTCGTCCTTGGGCGCTTCGCCACCGGCATCGCCCGACGGCGACGCCTCGGACTGCGCCTGCTTCTCGTAGATCGCCTGGCCGAGCTTCATTGCCACCTGCGCGAGCGCCTGCGACTTCTCGGTCATCTGGTCGGCATCACCGGTCTCGACCGCCGCCTTCGCCGCGTCGATCGCCGACTGGATCTCGCCCTTCAGCGATTCGTCGACCTTGTCGCCATTGTCCGCCAGTTGGCGCTCGGTGGTGTGGATCAGCGATTCGGCGTTGTTCTTCGCCTCGGCGCCGGCACGACGCTTCTTGTCGTCCTCGGCGAACTTCTCCGCGTCGCGTACCATCTGCTCGATGTCGTTGTCCGACAGGCCACCCGATGCCTGGATGCGGATCTGCTGCTCCTTGCCGGTGCCCTTGTCCTTGGCCGACACGTTGACGATGCCGTTGGCGTCGATGTCGAACGTGACCTCGATCTGCGGCACGCCGCGCGGCGCCGGCGGGATGCCAACCAGATCGAACTGGCCGAGCATCTTGTTGTCCGCCGCCATCTCGCGCTCGCCCTGGAACACGCGGATCGTCACCGCGCCCTGGTTGTCGTCCGCGGTCGAATAGGTCTGCGACTTCTTGGTCGGGATCGTCGTGTTGCGGTCGATCATCCGGGTGAACACGCCACCCAGCGTCTCGATGCCGAGGCTCAGCGGCGTCACGTCGAGCAGCAGCACGTCCTTGACGTCGCCTTGCAGCACGCCCGCCTGGATCGCGGCGCCCATCGCGACGACCTCGTCCGGGTTGACGCCGGTGTGCGGCTCCTTGCCGAAGAACGCCTTCACCGCCTCGCGCACCTTGGGCATGCGGGTCATGCCGCCGACCAGCACGACTTCGCTGATCTCTTCGGTCTTGACGCCGGCATCGGCCAGCGCCTTCTTCATCGGCTCGATCGTGCGCTTGATGAGGTCGTCGACAAGCTTTTCCAGATCGGTACGGGTGATCGTCTTGACGAGGTGCTTCGGACCGTTCTGGTCGGCCGTGATGAACGGCAGGTTGACCTCGGTCGATGCCGCCGACGACAGCTCGATCTTCGCCTTCTCGGCGGCTTCCTTCAGACGCTGCAGCGCCAGCTTGTCCTTGGCGAGGTCGATGCCCTCGTCCTTCTTGAAGCCCTCGGCGAGATATTCGACCAGCTTGTTGTCGAAATCCTCACCGCCCAGGAAGGTGTCGCCGTTGGTCGCCTTCACCTCGAACACGCCGTCGCCGATCTCGAGGATCGAGACGTCGAACGTGCCGCCGCCAAGGTCATAGACCGCGATCGTCTTGCCGTCCTGCTTTTCGAGGCCATAGGCAAGAGCAGCCGCGGTCGGCTCGTTGATGATGCGCAGCACTTCCAGGCCGGCGATCTGGCCGGCGTCCTTGGTCGCCTGACGCTGTGCGTCGTTGAAGTACGCCGGCACGGTGATGACCGCCTGCGTCACTGTCTCGCCGAGGTACGATTCGGCGGTTTCCTTCATCTTCTGCAGCGTGAAGGCGCTGATCTGCGACGGCGAATAGTCCTTGCCGCCTGCCGACACCCAGGCATCGCCGTTCGCGCCGCGCGCGATCTTGTACGGGACCAGCTCGGTGTCCTTCTTGGTGATCGGATCGTCGAACCGACGGCCGATCAGGCGCTTCACCGCGAAGATGGTGTTGTCGCCGTTGGTCACCGCCTGGCGCTTCGCCGGCTGGCCGACCAGTCGCTCGCCGTCCTTGGCGAAGGCGACGATCGACGGCGTGGTGCGCGCGCCTTCCGCATTCTCGATAACCTTGGGCTTGCCGCCCTCCATCACAGCAACGCAGCTGTTGGTGGTGCCGAGGTCGATACCGATAACTTTAGCCATGTGTGCTTGCTTAGCCCCTCACATACGAAATCAATGGCGAAACCGCCGAAACCCACGGAACCTTTGCCCCGTTACGGCAACGAAGGCTCCGGTGTATGGCCGCGATATAGGTGGGGTTCCGCTTGCCGCAAGACGGTGCGCGCCATAGTGGCATGACTCAAAATGACCCGGTTCGGGAAGGGCGATGCATGATGCGCTGGTGGGTGCGGATGACGGCGGCGGCGCTGCCGATGGGACTGGCGGCCTGTAGCGGCCCCGAGCGGGTCGCGGTGGACGACGCCTGGATCCGGCTGCCCGCGGTCCCCGGCCGCCCTGGCGCCGCCTATTTCACGCTCGAAGGCGGCCCGTCGAACGCGACGCTCATCAACGTCAGCGCCGATATCGCGATCCGCGCCGAGATACATGAAAGCATGACCGGCGCCGGCGGCATGACGGGCATGAAGCCGCTCGCCAGCGTCGCGGTGCCGGCGAAGACCGACACCGCCTTCGCCCCCGGCGGCCGCCACGTCATGCTGTTCGACATCAATCCGAAGGCGAAGGCCGGCCGCATCTACAATCTGACGCTCAACTTCGCCAACGGTGCCCGCATCTACGCGCCGGCGATGGCGGTCGGCGCCGCGGACCCGGCGCCGGATTTCTGAGCGTGGCGGCCTGACGACCATGCCCCGGCACGCCCGCCCCCTGACCGACGGCGAACGTGCGCTCGCCGCCTCGATGTTCCACGACGCGATCGATTACGACGCGGTCCGGCTGTCGCGGAGCAAATGGGCGTTCTTCCAGCCGCGCGACACGGTCATGGCACCGCGCGGCTGCATCCATTTCCACCCGAAAGGGACGGCATGGCGCGACGATTTCGCCGCCGCCGCGCTCACCGACCAGGGCCTCTTCATCCACGAGATGGTGCATATCTGGCAGCATCAGCGCGGCATCTTCCTGCCGCTCGCCCGCCATCCCTGGTGCCGCTACGATTATGCGCTGAAGCCGGGCCAGCCGCTCCATCGCTACGGTATCGAACAGCAGGGCGAGATCGTCCGCCACGCCTTCCTGCTGCGCCACGGCGCCCGCATCCCGGGCGCGCCGCCGCTCGCGCAATATGCCGGGCTCCTGCCGTTCGATTAACCATGACCGCGTCATTCCTGCCCGTCTGGCGCGGCTGACGTTACGGAAACGCCGCCGGAATGGTTTAACCGACGGAACAGTTACGTTTCGGTCCTATTAACGGTTTCCGGCCTAGGGAGACATCATCTCCTCTCGACCAGGGTCACCGATGTACCATGATTCTCCCGTCCGCCTGGCCCATTTGCTGGACGATACCGACCTCGTCGCCGCACTCCGCGATATCTGGTCGCTGCTGGAGCCGGTCATCGTCGCCGACGTGCGCACCTTCTGCTGCCATCCGCTGGCGCGGATGCTCTACGCCGGCACCGGCCTGACCGCGGCCGAGGTCGTCGCCCACGAACTCGATTACACCCGACGCAAGTTCCTCGGACCGTTCGATTCCACGCTCGACGCGCAGATGGTCGGCCGCGGCACGCGCTTCGTCGCCAACACCGGCAACGAAGAAGACTATCTCAACGGCCTCACCGAAAACTATCACCACCGTAACACATTGTTACGCAACGCTTTAACGACCGATCCGGCACGCTATGCGGCACTGACCAACGCGCTCTACCGCCTTGCGGCGGTCGACATCCGCGCCTTCGCCACCGGCGCCGCCGTGCATCGCCAGGCGCGCGAAGCGCAGGTGCGCCAGAGCCTCGCCGATGCGATGAGCGAGGTGACGCGGATCGTCGCCTCGATCAACGCGATCAGCAGTCAGACCAACCTCGTCGCCCTCAACGCCACGATCGAGGCGGCGCGCGCGAACGAACACGGACGCGGCTTCGCCGTTGTCGCGCAGGAGGTCAAACGCCTCGCCCAGGCGACCCGCGCCGCGACCGAACAGGCCGCCGCATTGCTCGCCGCCGCCTGACGCCGGGTCAGAGCAGTTCGAAATCGATGGGTGCGTGCCGGTCGAGCGTCCGGGGGGCGGCCGGCATCGGGTACTTCAGCCCCGTGGCGCAATTGAACAGCACGACGCGCTCGTCCTCGTCGACCTCGCCCGTCCTCACCGCCTCGCGATAGGCGGCGAGCGTCGCGCCGCCCTCCGGACACAGCAACAGCCCGTCCTTGCGCGCGGCGTCATCCACCGCCTGCAGGATCGCAGGATCGCCGACGCCCAGCGCCTTGCCGCCGCTCGCCCGCACCGCGCGCAGGATCAGGAAATCGCCCACCGCCCGCGGCACGCGGATGCCCGCGGCGACGGTATGCGCATCCTCCCAGCGCTCGGCATGTTCGACGCCCTCCTCGAACGCGCGCACGATCGGCGCGCAGCCGGACGCTTGCACCGCATACATCCGCGGCCGTTTCGCGCCGATCCAGCCGAGCGCCTCCAGTTCGTCGAACGCCTTCCACATGCCGATCAGCCCGGTACCGCCGCCGGTCGGATAAAAGATCGCGTCGGGCAATTCCCAGCCGAACTGCGCGGCCAGTTCCAGCCCCATCGTCTTCTTGCCCTCGATCCGGTACGGCTCCTTGAGCGTCGAGAAATCGAACCAGCGCCCCTCCGCCGCGCCCTTGCCGACGATCGCGCCGCAATCGTCGATCAGGCCGTTGACCCGCCACACCCGCGCGCCCTGCATCGCGATCTCGCGGACGTTCACCTCGGGCGTATCCTCCGGGCAGAAGACGATCGTCTCGATTCCCACCCGCGTCGCATAGGCGGCGAGCGCCGCACCGGCATTGCCGTTGGTCGGCATCGCGATCCGGGTGACCCCCAGTTCCTTCGCCATCGCCACCGCCATGACGAGGCCGCGCGCCTTGAAGCTGCCGGTCGGCAACCGCCCCTCGTCCTTGACCAGCACGTTGGGGCTGCCCGCGGCCCGGGGGATCGGGATCAGCGGCGTCTCGATCTCGCCGAGGCTGACGATATTGCCGGTCCGCCGCACCGGCAGCAGTTCACGCCACCGCCACATGTCCGTTTCGCGCGCACCGAGCGTATCGCGCGATAGCGCCGCCTTCACCGCCTCGAGATCGTAGCGCACCAGCAACGGCCGCCCCGCGCGCGACAGGCCGTGCAGCCGGTCCGCCTCGTAACGCTCGCCGGTCAGCGAACACTCCAGGTGCGTGACGAAGGTCGGGCGATCGATGGTAAGATTGCGGTTCATGCCGCCACCTCTAGCGTTTTCAGCCACATGGCGTCCACTCGCTATCATGGCAGATCGTAGCTACAATCAGCCATGGACGGCGTATCGCAGGCTTTCGGGCAACGCCTCCTGGCCGCCCCGAAGACGAAGAGGCCCGGTTAACGGCCATCGGCACACCGGCGGACGATCGTGGACAGCGATCCTCGCGCAAAGTCGATTCGACGGTGCGTTTCATGTCAGTGGAAAGGAGTGACGCCGGTGAGCAACGGATCCATGATAGAAATCAAGGCCGATCCGAACGATCCCGACGATCGCGACGTCACGGTCGGGGCATTGGAACCCGCACGTACACAACGCCGCGAACGCCTGCGCGGTGTCCAGCGCGCGCCGACCAAGAAACAGGTGACGCTACGCCTCGACCCCGAGGTGATCGACAAATTCCGCGCAACGGGCCGGGGCTGGCAGGCGCGGATCAACGACGCGCTGAAAGCGGCCAAGGTCTAGGGCCGGTCGACATGCACCGCTGACGGCCTGCAAACGGGGGTTTCGCCACGTCGTCATCTTGATGTCGATCGACCCATGGTTCGACCACGCGCCTTACGAAAAAGGGGAGCCGGCGGGCTCCCCTTCTGCCGGTCAGTCCGGCTTGCGGGCCACGCCGACCAGTGCCGGCCGAAGCAGCCGGTCCTTAATCATATAGCCCGCCTGCATCTCCTGCACGATCGTACCGGGCTCAGCGTCGCTCGGCACTTCCATCATCGCCTGATGCTTGTTGGGATCGAGCGTCGCGCCCATCGCCTCGACCTTGGTGATACCGTTGCGCGCGAACACGCTGTCCAGCTCGCGGCCCGTCGCCTCCAGCCCCGTGACCAGGCCCTTCAATCGCTCGTCGGCGCGCAGGTCGGCGGGGATCGCCGACAGGCCGCGCGACAGATTGTCCGCCACCGACAGGATGTCGCGCGCGAAGGACGTCGTCGCATAGGCGCGCGCATCCGCCACTTCCTTTTCGGCGCGACGACGGACGTTCTGGATTTCGGCCTGCGCATACAGGGTCTGCTGCTTCGCATCGGCCAGTTGGTCCTCCAGCGCCGCGATCCGGTCGTGCTCCGCGACTTCGGGAGCGGCCTCGGCGGTCTCCTGACGCAGCGCCTCCGCGTCCAATTTCGTCTCTTCGGTCATTCGATTCCCTGTAGTTCAGCCCATCAAACGGGCGAGCGTTGCCGCCGTGAAATCCACCATGGGCACGACGCGGGCATAGTTCAACCGCGTTGGGCCGATCACCCCCACCACCCCGACCACCCGTCCGCCGGCCCCGCGAAACGGCCGCGCGATGACGGAAGAGCCTGACAAGGCGAACAATTTGTTTTCTGCTCCAATGAAGATGCGGGTCGCGTCGCCGGCGCTCGCACTGTCGAGCAGGTTGGCGATTTCCTGCTTGCCCTCGAGGTCGTCGAGCAGGTCGCGAACCCGGTCGAGGTCGGCGGCCGCCGCCGCGTCGATCAGCCGGCTCTGCCCGCGGACGATGAACACCGGACGCCGTGCGCCGTCCTCGCTCCACACCGCGAGACCCCGCTCGACCAAGGTCCGCGCCGCGACGTCCAGCTCCGCGCGTTCCTCGACCAATTGCCGCTCGATCCGCGCCCGCGCCTCGGCGAGCGTCAGCCCGCCGAGCGTCGCGGTCATGTAATTGCCCGCCTCGACCAGCGCCGAGGGCGTCATGCCCGCCGGCAGCTGGATCACGCGATTCTCGACGCTGCCGTCCTCGCTGACCAGCACCGCCATCGCCTGCGTCGCCGACAGCCCGACGAAGCCGATCGAGCGCAACGCCAGCTCGCGCTTGGGCACCATCACCAGCCCCGCGCAGGCGGACAGGCCAGACAGCGCGGCAGTGGTCGCCGCCAGCGCCTCCTCGACCGGGCCGTGATAGCCGACGCGCGATTCGATCGCCGCACGCTCCTCCGCCGACGGTTCGAGCGCCTGCATCATCCCGTCGACGAACAGTCGCAGGCCGCGTTCGGTGGGGATACGGCCCGCGCTGGTATGCGGGCTGGCGAGCAGCCCCAGCTCCTCCAGCTCCTGCATGACGCCGCGGATCGACGCCGGCGACAGGTTCAGCCCCGACGCGACCGCGATCGTCTTCGACCCCACCGGCACGCCCGTCGCGACATAGCCGTCCACCACCGCGCGGAAGATATCCCGCGCCCGGTCGCTCAATTCGGTGACGGGCGGTCCCATGCGCGCCTACCTAGGGCGCCGCGGATCGCCGATAAAGGCCGCGATCGGTAGCGCCTCGGGCGCGGAGCGGAGGCCGGCGCGCATCTCCTGCGATCCGCAGCCGTAATAGACGTTCAGATGCTGGCGGCTGCCGCTCGCCTCGCTCCAGACGATGTCGACGCTCGGCATGTCGGTCGGCGCATTCTCGCATCCGGGCTGGCCAGGCTGCAGCAGCGCTTCGGGCTGGCTCGGGCGGTACGGTGCCAGCTTCGCGGCGAAGCTGTGATAGGCCGCGGGCGTCGCCTGAAACGGCTTGATCCCCGTTACCGCGGTGAAGCGCTTGCCCTCGAACGTTCCCTTGCCATTCGGCGCGATCGTCACCGCATAGACCGGGCAGGTGCCGAAACAGGGCGCGGTCTCGTAGCGGATCGTCTCGCTTTCGAGTGCGACCGGCCGGCCGTTATTGCCGGCATTGGACGCATCCACCACCACGCACCCCGACACGGCGGCCCCTGCCAGAACGACACCCAGTCCCGCGATCACACCCTTGCGCATAGCACTCCCCTTTGCTCACCACTGGCGCAGCCATCCGACGCCGTCTAGGGCGTTGCGCGATTGGACCTTGAGGAGAGTTGAATGCGCCCCAGCGGCCGCGCCCCCGATCAGATGCGTGCCATCGCGATCGAGCCGAACTTCACCCGCCACGCCGAGGGATCGGTGCTGGTCGGCTTCGGCGACACCAAGGTGCTCGTCACCGCCAGCATCGAAGAGCGCGTGCCGCCGTTCCTGCGTGGCAAGGGCGAAGGCTGGGTGACGGCGGAATATGGCATGCTGCCCCGCGCCACCCACACGCGCGGCAACCGCGAGGCGGCCAAGGGCAAACAATCGGGCCGCACGCAGGAAATCCAGCGCCTGATCGGCCGTTCGCTGCGGTCGGTGGTGGACATGAAGCTGCTCGGCGAGCGCCAGATCGTCCTCGACTGCGACGTCATCCAGGCCGACGGCGGCACCCGCACCGCCTCGATCTCCGGCGCCTGGGTCGCGCTGCGCCTCGCGGTCAACAAATTGATGGCGGACGGCAAGCTGGCGGTCGATCCGATCCAGCAGAAGGTCGCCGCGGTCAGCTGCGGCATCTATCAGGGCACGCCGGTGCTCGACCTCGACTATATCGAGGATTCGGGTGCGGATGCCGACGGCAATTTCGTCCTGCTCGAGAACGGCAACATCGCCGAGGCGCAGGCGACCGCCGAGCACGCCACCTATGACGAAGAGGCGCTGCTCCGCCTGCTCCGCCTCGCGCGGATCGGCTGCGCCGACATCTTCGCGGCACAGGAGCGCGCGGTCCGATGAGCGGCGAGGGCAACACCCCGCAGGCGATCCGCAAGCTCGCCCCGGGCCGGCTCGTCATCGCCAGCCACAATCCCGGCAAGGTGCGCGAGATCGCCGAGCTGCTCGGTCCCTATGGAATCGAGCCGGTGTCGGCGGGCGAACTCGACCTGCCCGAGCCGGAAGAAACCGGCACCACCTTCGTTGCCAATGCCGAACTGAAGGCGTTGCAGGCGGCCGACCTCTCCGGCCTGCCCGCACTCGCCGACGACAGCGGCCTGTGCGTCGATGCGCTGGGTGGCGATCCCGGCATCTTCTCGGCGCGCTGGGCGGGTGAATCGAAGGACTTCGGCCACGCCATGCGCCTCGTCGAGGATCGGCTGAACGAGGAACCCGACCTGCCCCGCGACGCGCATTTCGTCTGCGCGCTGGCGCTCGCCTGGCCGGACGGCCACGTCGAATGGTTCGAGGGCCGCGTCGACGGCACCCTCGTCTGGCCGCCACGCGGCAAGGCCGGGTTCGGCTATGACGCGATGTTCCTGCCCGTCGATGCGACCGAAACCTTCGGCGAGATGGACCCGGCGGCGAAGCACGCGGTCAGCCATCGCGCGGATGCCTTCCGGCAGCTGGTGGCAGCGGTCCTCTGACATGGCGGCGGGTGGTATCGACCCGCGCCTCGTCCACGCCTGGCTCGCCGGCCGCTCGCTGGCCCGCGGCCTGCCCGCGCCGGTCGCCGACAGCGGCGGCTGGCGCGTCGACACCGGCGGCGAAGCGGAATGGCGCCGCTACGTCTTTCCCGCGGTCGGTCCCGGCCTGATCGCCCTGCTCGATACGATCGCGCAGCCGCGCATCTTCGTGAAGCTCTGCGCCGACGCCGACACGCTCCGCGCGCTGCTGCCGCCGGGCTGGTCGATCACCGACGCCAATCGCATGATGGTGACGGACACGACGCCCGCCCCCTGCCCGGTGCCGCCCGGCTACGCGCTGCGCAGCGCGACCGATGACGGCGTGACCCATGCCACGATCGTCACGCCGGACGGGGAAGAGGCCGCGTCCGGCCATGCCGCCGAGCACGGCGGCGCCTTCGTCTACGACCGGATCGTCACCCATGAGGCACACCGCCGCCGCGGCCTCGGCCGCGCGCTGATGGCTGCGCTCGGCGCCGCCCGCCGCGAACCCTCATCGCAACAGGTCCTCACCGCCACCGACATGGGAGCCGCGCTCTACACCGCGCTCGGCTGGCGCCGCTATTGCGCCTATACCACCGCTGGACGATCCTGAACCTCAATAGGCGACCTGCCCGAACACATTGCCCGGCGGGCTGTAGCGGCACACCAGATAGTCATCCGTCGCATTGCCCGCGATTGCACAGCCGACCTGCGTCGTGCCGCGCCAGACGATCTGCGTATAATGGCCGACGTCCTGCCAGCGCCCGGTGCGGCTCGACTGCGGCACCGCCACGTTGACGAAATCGCGCCGTTCCGCGACCCAATGGCCGATCATCTCGTCGAACCGATAGGCGCCGCGCGTGCCGGTCCACAGATTCTCGCCCTGGCGATCCATACCCATCGACTGCGGCGCATGTTCGAACCGCCCGGTCCGCGCCAGCGTGTCGGCATAGGCGCGCGCCGACGCCGCCAGCGGTTCGCTCCACGTCAGCGGCGCCACGCCGACGTCGCCGCGCGCGCGATTGTGCCGTTCCAGCATCACCCGTTGCAGCAGCACCGATCCCCGCGGCGCATTCGGCCCGGCGGGACGCGGCTCGACGACGCGATCGGGACGTTCGGGCGCCTGCGCGCAGCCGGCGAGGAAGAGGAGGGCGGCGATCCACGAGTGGCGTTTCAACATTATCGCCGCCATATCGGCGCCACCATGACCCCCGACAAGACGCCGCTCGCGCTTTACGTCCACTGGCCGTTCTGCGTCTCCAAATGCCCCTATTGCGACTTCAACAGCCATGTCCGCGACGTCGTCGACCAGCAGGCGTGGCGCGATTCGCTGCTCGCCGACCTCGCCTACGAGGCAGAGGCGCTGCCCGACCGCACGCTGGGATCGATCTTCTTCGGCGGTGGTACGCCGTCGCTGATGCCGCCCGCCACCGTCGCGGCGATCATCGCGGCGGCGCAGACGATCTGGACCCCGGCGCCCGATATCGAGATCACGCTGGAGGCGAACCCCTCCTCGGTCGAGGCGGCGCGCTTCGCCGACCTCGCCGCCGCCGGCGTCAACCGCGTCTCGCTCGGGCTGCAATCGCTCGACAATATGGCGCTCAAGTTTCTCGATCGCGCGCACGACGTCACCGAAGGGCTCGGCGCGCTCGACACCGCGCAGCGCCACTTCGGCCGCGTCAGCTTCGACCTGATCTATGCGCTGCCCGACCAGAGCCTCGCCGCCTGGCAGGCGGAGCTCGCCCGCGCGCTGGCGTTCGGCACCGAGCATCTCTCGCTCTATCAATTGACGATCGAGCCCGGCACCCGCTTCGCCACCGAAGCCGCCCGGGGGCGCCTGACCATCCCCGACGGCGACAGCGCCGCCGACCTGTTCGAGGCGACGCGGGCGATGACCGCCGCCGCCGGCCTGCCCGCCTACGAAACCTCGAACCATGCGCGGCCGGGTGCGGAGAGCCGCCACAACCTGACCTATTGGCGCTACGGCGATTATGCCGGCGTCGGCCCCGGCGCGCACGGTCGCCGCGACGGCCTTGCCACGCAGCGCCGCCGCAAGCCCGAGAACTGGCTCGCCGCCGTCGCGCGCAACGGCCACGGGATCGAGGTGGAAGAGCCCCTCGCCCCCCACGACCGCGCCAGCGAGGCGCTGGTCATGGGCCTGCGCCTCCGCGAGGGCATCGACCTGCCGCGCATCGCCGCGCTGGCGGGTGGCACCGCACCGATCGACTGGCCGGCGGTCGCCCGGCTGGAAGCGCAGGGCCTGATCGCTCATGAGGGCGACCGGCTGCGCGTCACCGAAGCCGGGGCGCTGTTGCTCGACGCGATCCTGCCGCTGATCGTTGCCGATGCGCCGGAGAGTCAGGCTACGCGAACGTAAAAGGGGGTTCGCGCGGAGACGCGGAGACGCAAAGGTGTTGGGCTTGCGGCGATGCCGTTCCTTCTCTCCGGCGATGCGTCTTGCTGGACGGTTGAGACATGACATGCCTGCGGCAGCAGGCGCCACACCTTTGCGTCTTTGCGTTTCCGCGCGAACTCCTCGCTACTTTGCGGAAAAGCCGACCTTACCGCCCAAACCCGGCCGGCGCCGGCGACACGGTCACCGTGGTCCCGCCCTGGATCTCCTGCACCTCGAGTGCGCGCTCCGCCACGCCGTCGCGGCCGAAGCGGAACGCCCCGTCGATCCCGGCGAAACCGTCCGCATCGCGCAACCGCGCCTCCGGGAACGGCCGCCCGACCGGCCAGTCGCGCGAGATCCGCACCGTCAGCAGCACCGCATCATAGCCGAGGCTCGACAAGCGATAGGGCGCCGCATTGTAGCGCGACCGGTATTTGGTGACATATTGCCGGTACAGTCCATCCGCCACGCTCGCGAACCACGCACCGTTCAGTCCCGGCTTCGACGCGAGGCTCGTCTCGGAATTCCACAGCTCCGTGCCCAGGATCCGCGTCGACGCGCCGCTGCCGCGCTTGACCAGAGGGGCCGCCACCGCGGCGCTGGCGCCGCCATCGGCGATCAGCACCGCGCCATAGGGCGCCTTGGCATTGAGCCGCGTCACCGCGCCCGCGATGCCGCCGGCGACCCGGCCATAGGTCTGCAACGACGCCACTTCGCCGCCCGCGCCCTCGACGGAGCGCAGGAACGCCGTCGACGCCCGCTCGCCGTACAGCCCGTTGGGAATCAGCCCGGCAAAGCTCGTCACCCCGCGGCTGCGCGCATATTGCACCACCCGGTCGATCGACTGCGATGGCGCATAGCCCATCAGATACGTACCATCGCCTGCCACCGACACGTCGTTCGAAAAGCTCAGCACCGGCACCCGCGCCGCCCTGGCGATCGGCGCCACCGCACGCACGTCGTCGGACAGCAACGGCCCGAGGATCAGCTGCGCGCCATCGGCGATCGCGCGCTGCGCCGCCGCCGCCGCACCGGTCGCGGTATCGTAATTGGTGATCCGCACCTTGTCCGTGCCGGTGTCGAGCACCGCGAGCATCGTCGCATTGGCGATCGAACGGCCGACCCCGGCATTGCCGCCCGACAGCGGCACCAGCAGCGCCACCCGGTTGCGCTGCGTATCGCGCGGCAACCCTGCCTCGACCGGCTCGGGCCGCTCCGCCTGCGGCCGCGTCGGCCGGTCCGGCGCCGTCACCGGTCCGCGCGGCACCACGGTCGAACAGGCCGCGAGCAGCCCCGCGCCGAGGATCGCCACCCAGCGCGCCAGACCGCGCGCACGCGGCTGTCCAAATGTTGCTGCCTCTGCCATGACGTCCCCTGTGGCCATATCCGAAAATCCTCTCGATCCCGGGCTCTACATCGTCGCGACGCCCATCGGCAATCTCGCTGACCTCAGTCCGCGCGCCGCCGACATCCTGTCCCGCGCCGACGTGATCGCGGTCGAGGACAGCCGCGTCACCGCCGGCCTGCTCCGCCACATCGGCACGAAGCGGCCGATGATCCCCTATCACGACCATAATGCGGAGGGGATGCGCCCCGGCCTGATCGCGCGCATGACGACCGAGGCGATCGCACTCGTCTCCGACGCCGGCACGCCGCTGATCTCCGACCCCGGTTACAAGCTGGTCCGCGACGCCCGCGCCGCCGGGCGCAATGTGGTGACCATCCCCGGCCCCTGCGCCGCGATCGCCGCGCTGACGCTGGCCGGCCTGCCGACCGACCGCTTCCTGTTCTGCGGCTTCCTGCCCGCCAAGGCCAAGGCCCGCGCCGACGCGATCGCCGAGGTCGCCGCGATCCGCGCCACCCTGATCCTCTACGAATCCGGCCCGCGCCTGTCGGCCTGCCTGTCCGCCCTCGCCGACGGACTCGGCGACCGCGACGCCGCCGTCACCCGCGAGATCACCAAGCGCTACGAGGAAGCCGTCACCGGCACGCTCACCCACCTCGCCGCCCGCTACGCCGATGCGCCGCCTAAGGGGGAGATCGTCATCGTCGTCGCACCCCCCGGCGAGGCCCCGCCCCCCGACGCCGGCGACGCCGACGCCGCGCTTGCCGAAGCGCTCACCCGCCTGCCGGTCGCGAAGGCTGCGGGCGAAGTGGCCAAGGCGTTCGGCCTCGACCGCAAGGAACTCTATGCACGAGCGCTGGCGATGAAGCAGGCGTGACGCGGGCGGTGGGTGGGCATCGCCCCGAAAAACGTATATACGGCGTCAGTACCATTGACGAGGATGCCATGGCGAAGGCTGCCGTGTTCACGATGAAGCTGGAGCCCGAATTGCGCGCCGAATTCATGGCCGCCGCCGAGGCCAGCCACCGCCCCGCATCGCAGGTGGTCCGCGAGCTGATGCGCGAATTCGTCCAGCGGGAACAGGACCGGCACGATCACGACGCCTTCCTGCAGCGAAAGGTCGATGCGGCGCGCCTCTCCGTCGACCGCGGGCTGGGACGATCGCATGAGGCGGTGGAGGCCGAATTCGCCGCGCGGCGCGCCCGGATCACCGATCGCGGGTGAAGATCGTCTGGACGCCGGAGGCCGAACGGGACCGCGCGACGATCTGGGACTATCTCGTGGCGCGCGACCCCGAGGCGGCATTGCGGATGGATGGTCTGTTCAGCGATGCCGTTGCCGGTCTGGCCCGCTTTCCGATGCTCGGTCACGAAGGCGCGGTGCCCGGTACGCGCGAGCTTACGCCGCATCGCCGCTATCGACTGATCTACCAGATCGTCGACGACACCGTCTGGATCCTCGTGCTGCTCCACACGGCCCGTCAGTGGCCGCCGCTATAGGCAGGTCGCGAAGGCGCGGCGGGCCCACTCAGTTCAGCGCATAGCATTCCGATGTGGCGACATTCTGGTCGGTCGCGGGATTGGCGCCCTGCAGGATGCACAGGACGTTGCGCTTGCGCCACGTCAGCGTCACGACCGGGCCGGTCGCGCCGAGATGGGAGGCGACGATCCTGCCACCGCCGTTCAGCATGTCGGTGAGCGACTGCGACACCGGATCGAGCTTCGTCGGCACGCTCAACGCCTTCGACGGCGATTTGACCGATTCGCCGAGCGGCCAGACCGTCTGCTGGGCCAGCACGGGCGCGGGCGCGACGGCGGCGCTCGCAACTGCGAGCGGGAGCAGGAATTTCATGCGAAGGTCTCCGAAGGACGGGAAAAGGCCCGTGCGCCGTAGCGTCCCGTATCGCCCTGGCAATCGCGTTTACGGGTCCTGTTCCGGTGTGGCGGCCTATCCCGTTCTCATCACGACGATTTTTCGCAGCGACGATGATCGCGCGACACTCGGCCCCACGTACCGGGCGCGATCCGCTTGCGTCGCCCGCCCTCGTGCGGCAGCCTCGGGTCATGCCGCGTCCACCCCGCCGCTCCACCACGACCGCCGCGCGTCAGGCGGCCGAAGCCGCGGGCCGGCGCGGCGAACGCCTCGCGGGCTGGTGGCTGCGGCTGAAAGGCTGGACGATCCTCGACCGCCGCGTCCGTACGCCGGCCGGCGAGGTCGACCTCGTCGCCCGCCGCGGCGCCCTGATCGCCTTCGTCGAGGTCAAGACCCGGCGCACCGCCGCCGAGCTCGACTTCGCGATCGACGAGCGGCGGCTGGCACGGGTCGCCGCCGCGGCGGAAGTGCTGATGCCGCGCTACGCCGGGCCGGGCGACGATATCCGCGTCGACGTCGTCCTGCTCGCCCCCGGCACCCGGCCGCGGCATATCGAGAATGCCTGGATCGGGTGATCCACGCGGAGGCGCGAAGGGCTTTGGTTCTCGCGGAGACGCGGAGAAGAAGGTTTGCGCGCAGAGGCGCGGAGGACGCAGAGGTGTGATCGAGGCTACCCATGCGGCGGCCTGTTCGCTTCCCCCTCGATGATCGAGAGCACTTCACGCCGGGAACGATCCCTCTGCGTCCTCCGCGCCTCTGCGCGAACTGTCCCTTTCTTCGCGTCTTCACATGGACATCCCCGACGCGAACCAAAGCTTCACACCCCGAAACCCCGCCGCTGGTGACATCCGCCCCCCGCGACCCTAAGTCCGCACCCGAGACCAACAACCCTGCGAGTGCGTCCATGTCCCTCACCGTCGCCGTCCAGATGGACCCGCTCGACAGCATCAACATCGCCGGCGATTCCACCTTCGCGCTGATGATCGCCGCGCAGGCGCGCGGCCACAGCCTGTTCCATTACACCGCCGAGGACCTCAACTACGCCGACGGCCGCGTCTGGGCGAAGGCGCATCCGGTCACCGTCCAGCGGGTCGCGGGCGACCATTTTCGCTTCGAGGCGCCGGTCACGCTCGACCTCGGCGAACAGG
>Ga0209630_10000122_pt1 | contig 90458 bp, 65 predicted proteins | sample COG_01_FD_184745 | JGI IMG/M metagenome (GOLD analysis project Ga0209630, IMG submission 184745) | Pelagic Microbial community sample from North Sea - COGITO 998_met_01 (SPAdes) (version 2) | ecosystem: Environmental > Aquatic > Marine > Neritic zone/Coastal water | place: Helgoland, sampling...
CTCTCGAGCGAAAGAAGCGCGTCTCAACAACGCGCGAGAATAAAGCGCGCTCTCTTTTCCTCTCTGTCGTTCACGAAATAAAAGAGAGTTTGGACGACGACTTTTAGGAGCAGCGTGTAAAAGTTTGGCGGCGAAGAGATCGAAGAGAGAGAGAGAGAGAGAAACGAATTGAAAATGTTCCCGTGGGCGTCGACGGTGCGAATGCCGAGAGAAACGCTGGCGAGAATCGCGCGCGAACAGAGAAAAGACGGGGTGACGATTCAGTTTCGGGTGCTACCTGCACCGGTTTCGTCGTCTCGGCATTTGCCCGAGGATGATGAGGAAAAGAATTTAAGACGAGAGAAGATGATGGTTGTTTCCGTGGTGAAAGTGACGACGAAGAAAAAGGAAGAAGGCGAAGGCGACGAAGAAGAGGAAGAAGAAGAAGAAATAGCGAGATTTGAATCGAGAGAGAATGAACTCGTTCCGGGAGATTTGTGCGAGGTTGAGGAGAGGATGAGTGGTGGCGTCGACGCGAGCGCTTCGGTTGTCGCGAAACTGGCGAGAAAGTTCCACCCGACGAGAGACGAAACCGCGAAAAATCAAGCCGGCGCGAAGTGTAAGACGAGAACGGATATGCTCGTGCAGAAGAAGAATGAAAAATTCAACACGAAGTTGCTCAGGAATTACGAGAGGAGACCGGAGGAAGACGCGACGGCGGTGGTGACGACGACGACGAAAGTGGTGAGCGAGGCGTTGATGGCGGCCAAGGCTGGGAGCGCACAAACTCATCATAATAACGATAGAAACGCTAATACTAACGAAGCGTTAGCTTTGCATAATAATAAGACAACGGCTGTAAATGGTGGTAGAATAGGAACAGAAGAGCTCGAAAAAATGGCAAAGAGACGGATATCGTTGGTACGCGCGACTATTCTTTTAGCAGAATCGAAAAATAGCGAAAGTTTAGTCGTAGCGACCACCAGTAAAGCAGTAGAAAAAGAACAAGTGAGTCAGAAACCACTCACGTCGGCAGCCATGAATAGCGAAATCGTCTGTCGAGAGTGCATTTTCTCGTTGCTCCACGAACGGAAGCTCTCGAAGGACGCGCTGCGTGAAGCCATCGTGAGAGGATTTGAAAGCGCGACGAAGCTGAATCGCAAAAAACAATTGAGGGAACAGATTTTAGAAACGCCTTTGCGTGACACGTTTGAACGCGCTTTGAAAGAGGTGGCGAATTTTCGAGCCCCAGGGAGGTATGAATTGAAACGCGAGCGCGTCGAGGAAGGGAGGCGAGCAAACGCGAGCGCCTCGTTGTGGATCGTCCAAGAGGAAGACGTGAACGCGAACGCGCCGATTATGGTGAATGTAAAGCGAGCTAGAGCAGAAGAAGTAGACAACGATGAAGACGAGAGAGGAGGGTCAAAGAAAAAGAACGACGTGCTCACGCCGCCGTTATTTTTGGAATCTCGGAATCGCGAAAAAGAAGAAGCGGCGAGGAAGAAACGATCGAATCAAGGAGGCCCGCAGGCTGTTTCTCCCGTGTATCAACCAGAAGAGCTCGTTCAAAGAGCTCTGAAGGATAAAAGTAGTAGCAGCAGCGACGACGACGACGACGATGATGTTTCTGAATCAGACGACGGCTCGAGCGGTTCATTGGACTCGGATACCGACTCATCAGACTCTGATTCGGAAGACTCCTCGGAAATAGACTCCTCGGACTCTGAATCGGACGAAGTCCTCGGTGGTGTTCAAGAGAGAGCATCGTCGAAGAAAAGAAAGCCTTCTTCTTCCGAATGTCTCACCGACGATTCGGACACCGAGTGGCAAACCTTCGAATCCAAGGACGGCAAAGCCGTCCTCAAACTTTTCAGACGCATCGGTCGCAACAAAATCCGTCCAATCACCGAGGCGCACCTCGCCGCTTGGAACGTCGCCTTTAACGAGTACTGGTCCATTCACCGTCGCTTACACGAACACGGCGCTAAAATAAGCCTATGCGAAGACCTCGTCGCGATTTACGAAAACTCCTTCACCAAGAAAGAAAAGAAACGGAACCAATCGAAGTACGAAAATGCCAAATCCGATTTAGCTCGCTTCCGCGCGCCCGAGTCCGAAGCGTATCGCCATCGCATGCGTACGGTCCTCGAGGAAATCGACGCCGCGTTTGGCGGTAAAACCAGAGAGAAGCTTCAATCGTTCGCGAGAAAGCGAAATGCTGCCGCCGAGAAGAAGAAGGCGAAGAAGAAGAGGAAAAGTAGGTTGTAAATTTGTAAAGCATTCATCGTTCGTGTGAATTTTTTGTTCTAGAGCTCGTAAGAATTCGTGGTCGCGAGAGCTTCACTTCATATCCACTCTTTTTCTCCCCTAAAAGTATTCTAAAATAACACGCGCGGGACAAACGATATACTTAAAATAATAAAGCATTATGCCGGTCCCAATATCTGTGACTGGATTTAAGAACCTCGCCGGGGACCAAAACGTGCACGCGGAAATCGCGGAGACCGCGTCGGCGGGCGATTGGTTTTCCAAAATGCGTGGTGGGGGTGACGTGGAAAAGACGTCGACGACAGCAACTATGGACGTCGACGACGAAACAGCGACGACGACGACGGCAACGCACGACGAAAACGGCCAACTCTGGGGCATCGCGGTGAACGATTTAGACTTTTCCTACCCAGGCATCGATGGTGCGCCGATTCCCGGCTCCGAACCTCTCATCAAAGGGATGAATTTGCACCTGAAACCTGGGTCGTGTTGTTTACTCCTCGGCGCGAACGGCGCGGGGAAGACGACTTTGTTGAAAATTATGGGCGGGAAACACATGGTACCGAGAGAAAAAGTATTGATACTAGGACGAGAGGCATTTTATGATACGAGTTTAACGTCTTCGGGAGATTTGAGTTACATCGGCGGGAACTGGCAGAGAGACGTCGCGTTCGCCGGGTATAACATTCCGTTGGCGGGAGATTTCCCGGCGAGTAAGATGTTAGATGGGATCAAAGGCGTGGACCCGGCGAGAAAGAAACGAATAATCGACGCGTTGGATGTGGACGTGGAGTGGAGAATGCACCAGGTGAGCGACGGGCAACGGAGACGCGTGCAGTTGGCGTGGGGTTTGATGCACGAGTTCAAAGTTTTGTTATTGGATGAGATTACGGTGGATTTAGATGTTCTCGGGAGAGCCGAGTTGATGAAGTTTTTGAGGCAAGAGTGCGAGGAGAGACAGTGTACGATTTTATACGCCACGCACATCTTCGACGGACTGGAAAAATTTGCCAGTCACGTTGCGTTCGTCGCGGGCGGGAAGTTGCAGTTCTGTAAAGAGATGGAATCGATTCCGTCGTTGAAATCGAGGAAACCGGGCGCGTTATTGAAGGAGGTGGAGATTTGGTTGAGAGAAGACGCGAGGTTGAGACCGAGGAAAAAGAAAACGGTGAGAAAATCGTTGGAGCAGGCCAGGAACAACGGCTGGGGCGAAGGGAGACTCGGTTCGACGTTGGCAAAAGGGGAAGAGTTACGAAATGGCATCTCGCAGATAAAAAACGCAAGTAACGCCGTCATGAGATGTTAAAAGAGCTCTTTTAACACGTTTTTAGACATTTGTTTAGACAACTGAATTTAATCAAAACTATCAACTACACTAGCAGTCATCACTTACTAAATTGAAAGTAATGCTATCTATCTATCTATCTATCTATCTATCTATCTATCTAATCGCGATGTTGTTACATTTGTTAAATTCTACAAGAAGCCTGCGACTTTCTTCTTCTTTTTCTTCTTCTCCTCCTTCGCACTCTTGTCGCGTTTCTTCCCTTTTTTCTTCTCCTCCACGAACGCATTCTTTGACGGTGGTGCCGCTGTGACTGGAAGGGGTGGTTGAGATATCACTGGTAGCGCACGAGTAGGATGGCTTTTCTTCTTCTTCGTCGACGGAGGGATATCCTCCTCTCCCGGAGACAGAGGAGGCATGCGAAGAGTCGGCTTCTTCGTCTTCTGCGATGCACCATCGCGCGGACGACGATTTTCTAAATCATCAATCAATAATTCAAGTCGCTTCCTCTCCTCGTCGTCCTCGTCTTCATCTTCGTCATCGATGACTAAAGTCGTTCCCCAACCGTTTTCGCGCAAATTTCGCAAGCGTTTCAGGACGTCGGCGGAATCGATAGACTGGTATCGTTCCATCTCAATGGACTTGATTTCGTGCACACCTTGTCGTAAAAAGCTCTCATCTTCTGCAATTTCCTTCGAGCGTCGATCGAGCGCTTCCCAGTACTCATCTCGTTCGTCTTTCTTCGATTGGATGTGTTTCGGATAGTCCGCAGAATCGCCTTCCTCGCCAACGAGGGAGATGAAATTATAGGACATTGGCGCACTAATCGTTTTTTGCTTCGAATCTGTAACCATGTATTTCGTATGACTTTTCGCTTCACCTGCTCTGATGAGTTCAGTAAACGGTCTCGATTCTATTTTATGCTTCTCCCATAGATGTGTTTTCATCGTTTCGGTTCGATTCATAGCAGCGCACGAAAACTTACACTGTTTACCGTCGGCGCACAAAACAGGACAAACGTACATGTTTCCACCAAAAATCATCTCGTGTTTACCAGTTGCCGGCTTGAGTCGAAACATGTGACCTCGCCCCTTTCCGCGTCTCACCTCGTTCCAACCGTCGTCCTCGAACATTTGCATCCTACCGTGCTTTCGTACTTCCCTCAAGTCTTCGTCAACTTTGATTTTTTTTGCCAAATTGAACGCTTCGGCGGCTTTGCGAATCATTCGAGCACCCCGCGCGTCAAACGCATCATCGTCTTCGGTTTCCGCGTTATTCTCTTTCTCTAGCTTCCATGCCAAGTCAACGGCGACGTACTTTGACGATCCGTTGTAGATATGCGGAAGCAATTCTACGTCGTCGTCCAGTTGTCTCGAAATATCAAAAGGCTCCCGTCGCCTACATTTCCCGTAGGAGTGCGCATCAAAACTTTCGCGCATTTCCCTCCGCATATGGCCGAACGATAATGGTAAAGTCGAGCTTGCGTCGCGAGTGACGAATGGCGCATCTTTCACGATGGTTTCCTTGTCTTCGAAGTTTTGCACGTACACGGTGCCAGTCGCTTCTTCCGACCACGCAAAAAACGGCAAGAGGTCTGCCTTCTCTCTCGCTTCGCCTGGGTAAAATTGAAATCCCCCCCACGGCGCATCCGCGGGTCGCGGGACGAGTCGAACGCCAGCGGACAACGCAGACATCGTAAACGATTTTGATTGAGTGTTATTCACACCTCTCGTCTCAAACGCCATCGCGTCTCCTGTTGCATTAGCCACCGCGAGAATCGTCACATAAGAATCGTCAACGTTGATATTCGTATCAAACGCTCTTCGGAAGTCGTTTCGGACTTCAACCGAAGAAGGCGAAGAAGACATGCCGTGTTTCCAGGAGAACACCGGGTCCACGGGAGAGTATTTTCGAATATCGTACAACTTGACCGAAGTACGAGTTCCGATGGCGAAAAGAAACGTGCCTGTGAGCACGTTTGAAGCGCATTGGATGCGTTCGTCCCGACTCCAGGAAGTCGTACTTCTTTTTGTAGTAGATGTTTCTCCAATAGCGCGGGTGTTCACAACTTCCGGTCGTCGTTCATCGATGACTTGAATGCGATTCGGGTTGCAATGCAGCATCGTCCGCGGGTGTTGGGCTTCGTAACATCCGTACCATTGCCTCACAACCGCGCTACCGGCGCTGGAGGCATTCTCGACCCCCATCGAGACCGTATCCCATTTTACCCATCCGCTCTCTCCAGGCCTGTACGTTTGCACCGTCCCAACTTCCGTCGCGACTCTCAAACAACAATCCGAAAACTCCCCGCACGCGCTCTGATTCGTAAATCTCATGTCCGTTGGCAACGCGTCGTTATCATTCATTACCGGTGTAGAAAATTCGCACCGAAACGTCCCGCTCTTATTTGTTTTCGACACGGACACGCCGCAAAAGTCTCTCGACGCGACCATTTTCATCTCCCCTCTCCCTTCCTCCTCTTCGATGCCTTGCACATCGAACGTTCTCTGATATTCGTTCCTCCTCTCTATTACCTCTCTGACCCCTTCGTAACACCTCACCGCCCTTCCTTTCGCGTCCCGCGTGACCACCGTCCCGTCTCTAAAAATCTTCAAACAGTTCGCCGCTTCGTCTCTCCTCGTTCGCGCTCGTCGCTGCTCTTCCTCTTTTTCCACCAATGCGATCGCATTCAAACATTGAAACGGAACTCCGCAGATCGCGTGCCGATACAAATTCACCTCTCGATCCCTCTCGGCCGTTACTTTATTAACTCTGTTCGTCGTCTCTTTCACGACGCTTACGTTTTGCGTATGAATAATCCTTTTCGCTCTCGCTCGCTCGATGTCCACCAATTCACTCTCCGGGCATCGCGCCACCGACGCAACAATCGGTCGACCGTCTGTTTCGATGCGCTTAAAACCACCACCCTCATCACGAGAGGACGATACAGACGATAAAAGCGGACGCTTTGCTCTCGGGAAAATCGATTCTTCTTCCTCCTCCTCCTCTCGAAACGGCGCTCTCTCGAACGGGTAGAACACCCCTCCGGTGTACCCGAACGCGATTTCCCGAAATTCTTCTTCCTCTTCTTCCTCCCCATCTCCCAGAGGAGCTTTTGAAGGCATGCGTGATGCTCTCGTTTGTTGCGCGTGGTCTCTCTCTGAAACGTCTCGATATCTTTCTCTCGCGCGCTTCGTTTCATGTGCGCGCAAAGGTATGGAGATGCTTCACTTCTTTTCCACGCTTCACCTGCGTCGCAACAGAAACGCTTTCGCATAAACGCGCGAGAAGAACGAAGAGAGAGGATTCAAACGACGAGGAGGAAAGGATGAAGAAACAACGCGCCTCCTCCTCCTCTCAATCCTCGCAAAAAGTGTGTTTGTGCTTCCACGGCTTCTCGCAAAACGGCCTCGTTTTCCGCCAAAGAACCGGTTCCATTCGGACGAAGACGTTGAAACGCGAGTACGAGTTTGTTTTTCTCGACGCGCCGCATTGCGTGGATGGCGTTTTCGATGTGGACGTGAACGACGAAAAGAATATCGAGAAAAGAGAGAACGAAGAAACGATGCGATCGTGGTGGTTAGCCGGGGAAAACGTGTCCTCCGGAGCGACGAAAGCGAAAGATGGGAGCTGGATACGTCCGGCAAAGAGCACAAAAATCGTTCGCTTGGAGGAAACTGTCGCGTTGATTGAAAACGCGCTTAAAGAGCACGAAGGACGCGTGCGCGCTCTGGTTGGATTTTCGCAAGGCGCGACGTTGATTGGAATACTGAAGCAAGTGAAACCGGAATTGTTTGAGAACGTGAGAAGGGTGGTCAGCGTCGCCGGGTTTGATCCTTTAGACGCGCGGTTTTACGAGAAAGACGGCTTTGACGAGAAAAGCGTCGTCATCGACGTCCCGTCGATGCACGTGCACGGGAAGAACGACGCTCTGGTCACTCGAGACCGATCTGATCGCTTAAGAGATAAATTCTATAACAAGGAGAAATCAGTCGTGTTCGAACACGAGGGCGGACACGGCGTGCCAACCTCGAGAGAGTTTCGCGAGGCGTTTGAGAAGTTCCTCTTGATACCGGACGGAGAAGGAAAAGACGAGTAGTACAACCAAGTTTGATAGCCGCGGTGACAGCAACAGCAACACCAACACAGTAATAGTAGTAGTAGTAGTAATAATAATAGTGAGAATATAGACCGCACGCGCGCGAAATAAGTCGTTGAATCGTAAGGCTTCCCGTCGCGTGAAAATCGAATACTGATATCGTTTTCCTCACAACTCAAACAAAGTCGGCGGATAACACAAAACACACAACACATCGTCGAATAATATGTCTTTCGTACTCCGCGCGTCCTCCTCGTCCTTAGCGTCTCCATCGATGAGACAAAGCACTTTAAGAAATAGCACCGAGGCCACGAAAAGTATCATCAGAAGCACTTCTTCTTCTTCTTCTTCGTATTCCGCGCGTCGTACTCGTCGTCATCATCATCAAAATCATCGCGCGTTTTTAGTCGTGAGAGCAACCTCCGGGGAGGACGACGAAGGCGCAGAGGGAGGAGGAGAAGGAACAGATTCAGAAGTCATCGAGGCGGAGTTTACCGGCGAAGAAGAAGGAGCACGAAAAGAAGAAACGACGAGTACTAGTAAACAAGAACAAGAACAAACTCCGGGGGATTTACTTCGCTCGCAAAAAGAAGCCAAAGCGGACGAAGGGATAAACATTTTTGCCGGCGCGAGCGAGGAAGTTGGTTTAATCGAATGGCCGACGGCAGGGAAAGCAGCGCAAACCACCGGGGTGGTGATTGTAGGAATCGTGTTCTCCGCGGTGTTTTTGCTGGTCGTGAACGAGGTTTTGAGCACGCTGAGCGAGAAGATTTTTAACTAATATCAAACAGACGTCGTCGGCGCGAGAGGATAAAACACATGACATCACGAAAGAGTTGTTCTATAATATATTATTAATACGTTACGCATACGAACGAATCTTCTTTCTTTTACAAGAATGTATATGTATGAATAATTACGCGCCATCGACGAATTTCGCGCACGCGGAGTAAATCTTCTGCATAAACGCGGCTTCTTGATCCAATCCTGCGGCTTTGGCCGTGTTGATGTTCGTCATGAGAAGCGCCATCAAGTTCATATCCAACTCGTCGTTATCAACCATTTCCAAAATCATCGCTTTTTTATCCTTCGCGGTTAACAGTTTCATCATTCGTTCTTTTGGTTGTAACATAGCTTTGGTGGTTTGATCGACGAAACCGACAAAGTTTGAGGTGACCGTGCTCAACGCGTCGATTTTCCCTTTCATGTCTTCGCTCACCGAAGCGTCTTCCATTTGACTCTTCAAATACGCGAAGAACTCTTCGTTTAATTTCGGTCTATTTCGTACGATTTCAAATTCCATCTCGTTAAACTCAGTCTCGAAAAAGTACGTCACCAACTCCGCCGGCGACGTCGGTTCCGGTCTCGCCTCTCTCGCCTCCTCCAATTCCTTCCGTTTCTTCTTCCACTCCTCTTTCAACTTTTCCTTCTCCGCCTCCAACGCCTGCGCGTCTCGCTTCGCCAAATGTCTATCGATGAGCATATCGTTCTCATCCGAAACATCACCAAGAACCCCGTCCGGATCGTAATTAATCTCTAACGCGTCTGGATTGCTCGATTTAATCGGTTTCTGCCCTGCGCTCATCAAGTTCCCTTGCGCGTCGATTAAACCTTTCTGTTGCAGTTGTTGCGCCCCGGCGCCTTCAAAGGAGATTTGTTGTCCACCCAAACGCTGTTGCAAGATGGCTAAATCTTGCGCGGAAACTTCGCCTTGCGATTGTCCAGCCATGCCGCCTCCGACGCCTCCGGAAAATGCCCCCGAGCCGTCCTTGCCGAACTTTTGTTCGAAAGAAGATCCCGCTTTGACGACAAAACGTGCGTTGGACTTTCTGGGAGACGACACGTGTCCTTTCCCCCGCAAAAAAGACGCCGCCATTGCATTTTTGTGACGCGTTTTGCTTTCTTGTTTTTGTAACACAGCAGAAACGAAGCAGCAGCAGCGAGATGACGACGACGATGCAAACATCGTTCTCGTTCGCAGTCGTATCTCAAAGAGAAGAAAAGATCGGGAGAGACGTGGTACAAAAGGAGGCACACGTTTGAGGAATTATTTTATCCAAAAACGAAGTTTGGCAGCCCTTTTTGAAGGCATTTTGATGGACAGAAAGAACCACAAGAAAGTGTTCACAATAGACACAAATATTCAACTTTATATATCGTCGGGAGAGGAGAGAGATGAATACGAATACAATACTAATACACTACTACTACTACTCATACGAACGAGAGAAACAGCAACGTTGTTTTCCTCAACGTTCAATAAAGGTGGCGCTTGTTTGCTCTCTGAAACCTGCGCTCGACACTTACCGCCAATCCGCGGATCTGTACAGAAGGACGCCTTGACCGTTACATCTGCCGCAGGCGAGTTTTCCATTCGCCGAGCACACGGAGCACCGCTCGAGAGTATTCGCCTCCGCGTCTTTCTTTCCTCCTTTTTTCTTTTTCATTTTGGTGGTCGTCTCGTCTTCTCGTCCTTCTCGCGTCCAACCGAACGGAAGCCGAAACGTGAAGAGGGTGTTCTTCGCGGGGACGAATCCAACCTTATCGCACTTCGCGACGCCTCCCGAGGTGCAGTTATAACACGGCACTTTCCCGAGGCCGAGACATTGGTCGCATCTTTTTTTGGTCACGTCGCCTTGACGCAAAGGTTTCGGTTTCGGTTTCGCCCGTTTTGGGCGTCTTTTGTTGTTCTCGTCGTTGAACGCCCCATTCGCTCGAACGATGGTTGTCTTTGTCGTCAGCATCTTCTGCGCGCTCACTTCTGACGCATTTTTCTCGCCGCAGTCGTCTCGTCGCAAAACGCTCATCAAATCTCTTCACTCATCGACGCACACAACAAACAAACGCACAAAGAGAGAGAGAGAGAGAGTTAATAAAAGAGGTGAAAAAGGGCGAGAAGAACATCATGTGCACGGTGGATAAGGTACGACGGACAAAACCGCGTTTATTGTTGTGTTTTTGTCGTTGTTTTCTTCTGCGCGCGAGAGATCTCATCTCTCGCAACAGTGCAATCAAATCTTTTGAAATTTTCTCTCTCGCCGTTTTGCGCGTTTACTGACCGATGTTTTCTCTCTCTCTCTCTCTCTCTTTCTCTTTGCCACGTCCTCGTTTTTATCGCAATTAACAGTTACTGATCAAAGGCATCCGCGCGTTCGCCCCGGACCACGACCACGTGATAACCTTCCCGAAACCGTTAACGCTCATCGTCGGTTCGAATGGTGCAGGGAAAACCACCATAATCGAGTGCTTAAAAATGGGCAGCACGGGAGAGTTGCCGCCGAGCGCGCGATCGGGGCAGGCGTTTATACACGATCCAAAAGTCGCAGACGCCACGGAAGTGAAGGCACAGATAAAATTGAGGTTTCAGAATAGCATAGGGAAACCGTTTGTGGTGATACGGAGTTTTCAGTTGGTGCAGAAATCGGGCGGGAAGTTGGAGAAGAAAGATTTGGACCAGATTATTCAGATGGTGGACGAGAACACCGGGGAGAAAGTCTCGCTGACGAAAAAGTGCGCGGATATAAACGCGGAGGTGCCTATATTAATGGGGGTGAGTAAAGCAATACTGGAGAACGTGGTGTTCGTGCACCAAGAAGAATCGAATTGGCCGTTAGGGGAAGGCGCCGTGTTGAAGAAGAAGTTCGACGACATCTTTTCGGCGACAAAGTATACGAAAGCGTTGGAACACATACGGAAGCTCAGAGTGGAACAAGTTGGGGAGATTAAAGATGCGAGAGGGAAGTGCGAGACGTTAAGGGTGAGGAAAGATCACGCGGTAAAGTTAACGGCCACGAGAGACGATAACGAACAGAAAGCGCGAGCGTTGGAGGCGCAAATCGCGAGCGTGGACGAAAACATCGAGAAGGCGATGAAATCGGTCGAGGATATGACGGGCGCGTTAGCTGGAGCGAGACGATTGGCGGAGGAGAAGTTATCGGTGGAGAGTAAGTTATCTGCGGTAAAAGCGGAAAACGAGAGAAAAGTAGAAAGAGTTGACAACGTGTACACGGAATCCTTGGAGGAGTTGGAAGGATTGCGCGAACAGTTCACGGCGAAGTTTGCCACCATGAAGGAAGAGTTAGCGCAGTTACACTCGGAGGTGAAGGACTTGCACATGCAATCGGACGCCTTGAAAGATAAAAAAGATTCAGAGTTTCAAAAAGTGGGCAGGTTACAAGCAGAAGCCGAGCAACACGTGAAGCGATTGGAGAAGCGCGTGGAACACGCGAAAGAAGTGGCGAGAGAGAACGCCGAGATTGGCCAGGCGATTTGTAACGCCATTTTGAACATGAGCGACGACGGAGAAGACGAGGAGGACGACGACGAGGAGGACAACGAGATGGTTGACGCGACGCAAAACGAAAGCGCGAGAAACAACACGCAACGACCGTCCAAGTCTGAAAGAGAAAGTACGATGAAACTCTTTCGAAAAGCGTTGGGCGAGCGTTTGCAAGTATTACAAGACGCGGCGAAAAACGCGCGAGAAAAAAGGCAAAACGCGCACGCCGAAGCGACGAGTGCCATCGTTAACGTGGACATGAAAATGAAACGAGGCGAAGAGAAGATTCGCGACAAGCAAAAGCTCAGAGAAGAGTTACGCGCGAACATTGATGCGATAACGAAAGATTTGACGCAATCGGCAACCGTCGTCGCCATCGACGAGTACAAGAAAAATGAACAAGAAGCGAAAGAGATTTTCAATAAACGGTCCAAAGAAGTCGAATTGGCCGGTGACGGGAAAGCAGAAATGACGGAAATAGAGAACGAGATAGAGTCCATCGATAAACAACTCCAAGCGTTGAGAAGCGAACAAGAAGAAGCGGCCAGAGCGGGCGAAACGCAAGTGAAGATTCGTTTGAAACGCGACGAAATCGCCGCGAAGCAGGAAGCTTTGACTTCCATTTTAAATTCGAGGAAAGATCGTCTCGAGGCGGCGTTTCGAGGCGCGCAAGGTGTTCCGGAACCGCTGCTGTTATCAGAGGAGGTTAAAAGAATTGAAAAAGAACGACGCGAAGCGGCCACACTGGCCGAACGCGAATTGGCCTCCTCCAAGACGATGAGAGAATCGAGACGCCGAGAAGTCGATGCCGCGGAAACAACTTTGAATAGCTGGAAAGACGACGCGAGAGTGTGCGAAGAGCAAGCATCGGATGCACCAACCGTCGTTCTCCTGGGCGATAAAGGTTTATTAGGCGTAGAAGACGCCATGCACAAGGTCAACGAGGACATCAAAGAAGCGCAAAAGACGATGGAGTACATGAGAGCAGGTAACGTCTTGCTCACGGATTACCTTCAAAAAGCGGTTGCCAACACCGCGTGTCCAATGTGCACTCGCGGTTTCCCAAATATTAAAGAGATGTCTGCCTTTGAAAAAAGGTTGCGGACCATAATAGACGCGGCGCCTGATCAGTTAGAGATCAACGAGAAAAAGATAACCGAATGCGAGGCGAAACGCGAAAAATTATTAGGATTGACGTCCATCGCCGCGCGGTATAAAGAATTAAAAGAGAAACGCATCCCGGCCGCAGAAGACGAGTATAAGAAAGCGCAGGATACTCTCGACGAAGCGTGCAACACTGAGCTAAGATTTCAACGCGCGCTCGAGGAGGCGAAGAAGGCGAGAGATACCGTTGTCGCGGTTGTCGAAGACGCGGCGACGATTTCTCGCCACGCGCAAGAACTGAACACCTTGGAAACGCAATTGAGAATGATGCCGGGAGGTATGACGTCCGGTAGAGAGGCTGAAATTCGATCCATAACCGCAATTGCTGGAGATTTAGACGTCGAACAAGCGAACCGCGAAAACAAAGAGAATCAATTGAAAGTACTTCGACGGAAGAAGGAAAGAACGGACAACGAACTTGCGCAGTTGGATAGGAATTGGCGAGACGCGAAAGACGCTTTGGCGGACGCGGAACGAAACCAACTGAAAACAATCTCGCTCAGAGAGGAGAAGAAAAAGTTGGAAAGAGATCAAGACCAAGCGACGAGAGACATAGAAACACTCGAACGAGAGTTACCGCCGTTAGAAGACGAAAAGAAGAAACTCGAACGCGAACGCGAAGAACGCGTCAAAATTGAAAAAGATAATGAAGACGCCGTGGACGATAAAACGCGTACGTTGCAAAAATCCATCGATTTCTTCGATTCCTTGAACGACCCGATTCAAAAGTACATCGAATCCAACGCGAGACAAACCTTGAGAGAGATTCAAAAGTCTTTCGAGTCTGCGGATGTGAAAATCGACGCGACTTTGAAAAAACTCGCGACGAAGCAAAAAGAGTACAAATCGAAGGAGAAGAGTGTGAACAAACAAAGCGAAATTCAGAGAACGTTGGAAGATAACATCGCGTTGCAACGCGGTAAAAAAGAAGAAAAAGAACTCGAGATGCGAATAAAAGAGTTGCAAGAAACCGCATCGAAATTTGGAAACGTGAAAGATTTAGGAGAGGAATTGAAACGCCGCGAGAAAGTGCACAACCAATTGGAAGTGACGAAAGCGGAGGCTGCGGGCCAAGTCAAAACGCACCGCGAAATGGCTCGAAGCAGCGAGAAAGAACTCAACTCGGCAGAATACAAAAACATCGACTCTCGCTTATCGAAGGAAACCATTCGCTTCCAAACGTTGGAAATGGTCAACAGCGATTTAAATCGATATTATACCGCGCTCGATAAAGCGTTGATGGCGTTTCACTCGTCCAAAATGGGCGACATCAACAAAGTCGTCAAAGAGCTTTGGCAAAGAACCTACCGAGGTCAGGATATAGATTACATCCAAATTCGCTCAGACGCCGAGAAGCAAGAAGGAAAAACTGGGGGTAAGAGTTCCTACAACTACCGCGTCGTCATGATTTGCAACGGAGCCGAGTTGGACATGCGCGGTCGATGCTCAGCCGGACAAAAAGTCTTGGCGTGCCTCATCATCCGCTTGGCGTTGGCGGAAACCTTCTGTCTTAACTGCGGCATCTTAGCCTTGGACGAACCGACGACAAACTTGGATACCCCGAACGCGGAAAGTTTAGCGCGCTCGCTAATTGATATCATGCACTCGCGCAGAGAACAGGAAAACTTCCAGCTCATCGTCATTACCCACGACGTGGAGTTTGCGCACATGCTCGGTCAACGCCAACAAGCCGATTACTACTGGCGGGTGACGAAAGACGAAAACCAACACAGCTGCGTAGAAAGAGAAGATATTTACGAGTAACGATGAAGGACACTTGTGTACAGTAAAGTAAAAGTAAAAGGGAGATCGAGAGAGACACTAATAGCAACAATAGTTGAATACGCAAATAAAGATACACACGCGAGCAAAAAATGAATAAACACAACAAGACGTCCCCTAAAGTACTTTCTTTAGATTCCTGAACTAAACTTCTAAATTATTTACAACAATAACAACAACATGTGCAACGGTACCATATGTACTACTAGTACTACTCTATTTTACATTACCACGCACATGTCGCAGCTTCGGGAAAAGAACCCTTTCTTCTTCGGGACAATCAAAATATCTCTTCCGTCTTTCGTTTTCTTATACTTCAACTGTAACAAGTCGTTGTATTTCGCCTGCGTTACGTAGACGTCAAACCTGGTCAACGCGTGACTCAGCATATCGTTCCACCACCTCTCGTGTTCTTCTAAATACATCGATCGCATTAACTCCGCTTTACTTTCCTCCCTACTTACCGGCACGCTCACCCTCGGATCGTTCTCGATCCTCGTCAGCGCTCTCGCCAACGTCGTCTCGTCCTCAAACACGCTCTCCACCGGCGGCGTCTCCCCGGTCGGATCTAACTTCGACCGCGCGTTTTGCTTCGCTTCGAATGTCTTCAACTCCTCTCTCTTCACGAACTGAGGAACCCCACCTCGCCAATAAAACACCTTTTTACACACCTTATTCCTCTCGCGACAATGCCTTTGCGTTTTCGTCCTCTCCGTGAGTACTTTAAACACATCTTTCCCTTTAATCCGTTTCGTATCCACGATGACGACGTGAAACGGGTCGTTAAAATCTGGTTTATGCCATATCTGTTTATATATCGGGTACATGTCTGGTTGTTTATTCGCCTCGTAATTCGTCCTTCGTAACGCGTGCGCCTTCGCCTGCCTGTACCCCACTTGCACCGCCTCGTCGCAAATCTCCAACACGTCCGCCAGAGTGATTCTCGGTTGCGTCGTGCACTCGCTCATATTTTCGCCTTCAAAAAACTCCAGCTGTCGAACGACTTCTTGCAGCGATAACGCCATCACCATCAAATCCGCCAGAGTTTGAAACAGAGGTTCGTTTCCAATCATCTCGTCTTTTTCCTTTTCAAAGTCGCCGTTGTTCGTTTCGTCACGGTGTTGGAGATTCCGGATTTCCGCGTCCGAGCAAAAGGACAAGTGCCAGAACGGTGGGTCTTTTTTTATCACCACTTCTTCTTCCGTTTTTGTTTCCGAAACGATGCTTTCCTCATCTTCCTCTTCTTCTTCTTCGTTCTCGCCTCCTCCTCCTTGGTCCTCCTCCTCCTCGTCCGCGTTTGCCTCCTCCATCATGTGTTTCTCTCTGTTGTGTTCGTTTTTCCGAATTTTTTTCCAACTCTTGAGTAAAAACACTGATGACTAAAAATCAGCAAAAAAAAGGTAACAACAACACGTTATTATTATTATTATATCATAACTCTGTATAAAACATAATGTCCTCGGACTCTAAGGCGATTTTCGAGGCGATACAATACGCGCGAGGCGAGAAAGGGATGCCGGAAAAAGGTGACCCGATGTATTGGGACGACGCCATTGGACGGGTACGTTTTAGAAGTGTGAAAATAATAATCGATTGCCCCTCCAATTGGATGAGTTGGAGGATATTTTTAGTACATTTATGGGCGCTTTTTGTTGCCGCTTCTCGATGAGACGTTTGCTTGTTTGTTTGTTTGTTTGTTTGACGATTCAGACGACGAAAAGAGCGACGCGCGTTTTAACTCTCTCATTCTCTCGTCGCGGCTGTTTTCATCGCGTTTTTCTGGCTGCGGGTCGTTGTTTGTTTTTTAACTAACCTTCTGCCTCTTTCTCTCTCTCATATATAATAAAACATATGATTCTACGAAAACAATAGTGCATACTGAACGAACTCGCGGAATTCCCGGGCGTCTCGATATCGAACGCGTCCTCCAACTCTCAAGATGCCACGATTACGGTCGTTGAACCGCAAATGATCGAATCTCGTCGGAAGCGAGATTTTGCGGCGCGCTTGTCCATGTTCCCGAAAGAGAAGAAACCGAAAGTGAGAATGGTCGGGAACGAAAACGGAGAGTTAACGGAGGCGTCTTTGAAGATTGACGAGAAGTGTCGAGATGATTATTTCGAGACGGTGAAACGAGTCGCGGATAAGGTCATGGCGTATCATAAGAAGGGGAAAATGCCGAGTGAAAAAGATATGATGGAATTTGCCCACGCGGTGGCGAACCATCAAGTTTGGCACGTCGTCTGTTTGGAACGAAAGCTGGATCGAGCGTGTCAAAAAGGAGGGGAGAACTATAAAAAAATTCGAGAGACGGCGTCGCAAACGATCGACAACGCGATTGAATTTCTCGAAAAAGTCGGCAATGAGAACAAAGCCCACCCTGAGACGCACATGGGTCTGTATCGACACGCGGCGAGATTGTTGAGGCAAGTGGCAACCATTCAGGAGCGATACAAATTCTCGCAGAGCGAATGGAAGAAGATTTCGAAACCGATGAACGATCCCGACGATGGAGGGCCCATGGGAGGCGAAGGTGGTGTAGTTGGCGCCGCGTGTAACAACGTCGCTAACTTATACTATTGGAAAAACTTAAATCCGCCGACGAAGGAAGGCGAGGCGATGTACGGCGGCGACGGCGCAAACTTCGCAGTGGCGAGATTTTGGTTAGAAAAAGGCGCGAAAGCCGGAGACTTAAACGCGAGGAAATCCCTAGGCGGGATTAAAATGCGCGCGCAAATGGCTGGACTTGGTATCTCCGTCGTCGATAAAGGTATGGACGAGAAAACAGGTTTACCGATTGGATATAACAGCGGAAAAGTCGACGAGGATAGCGTCGAGTACAGCGAATCCGCCGTGAATACCACGAGCGCCTTGGAGGAGTTCATCGCGAACAGAATGAAGAAAAAGGTGAAGAGGCGAAAGACGGAGCCGAAAGATCGAGACCCGAACACGGGTGCTAAAGGAGAATTCGTTTCCAAAAGATGCATCGTGGACGGTTTAGTCTCCAAACCGCACTTGAACGGCGAAGAGTGCGTCCCGTCCAAATGGAGCGAAGAGAAGAAGCGCTATGGCGTGTACGATTTCAACTCTGGCGGTTTGTGGATTAAACCCGTGAACATTATTCCCAAATCCGAATACTACACGTACGTGACCGACGACGATAAAAGCGACGACGATTCCGACCACTCCGGCGAAGAAGACTCGGAAGACGAGGCGGCGATGGCCGAGAAGCTCAGAAAAGCCAACTTGACCTCCGGCGGAAAGAACGCTCGAGACATGCAAAGTTTGAAATACTTTTCCACGTAATATATAATCATCTCCTCGATCCGTGTTGTTGTTATTCACGATGCTATTGCCGTGTACAAATTCATAGTAGTATTCGCTCCGTTCTTTCTCTTTTCTTCGTATGATGTTCTTTTTCGCGCGTTCATCCGTTCGTTCGTCGTGCAGCTCAAGTATTTGAGTTTGGGAAACATTTAGAGAAGAAGAGCTCAAAACTCCCCCACACCTCTTCCTCATTTCTTTTTCTCTCCCAAAACCTTCTTAGCACAGTACGCAAAGTAACACCAGTGAAAGGAGGAGAACACGAGGACACGAGCTTTTACGCAAAACTCATCACACATAGGAAGAAAGAATGTCGTCGTATTATCCGATTGATAAATCCAAACCTGACTTGCACCACGGGAATCAAAACGAATTGCAAGCGGTCGGTTTACAGAAATTCCACGACTTTTTCAAATCGAAAGCGACGTCGATCCCGTTCGACTCGTCTTCAATGGAAATGCCCGGCAAGATTGGTAAATCTGTGGACATTCGCGTCGGTCCGAACTTTGATTTATACCCGCTTTTGGATGCGGCGTTGCCGCTGGAAAAACCGAAATTAGGGAAATTTGATCTCGAGATTTGGCAGAAAGCGTTGGATTTCGGGAAGCAAAAATACGACACGTTTGAACTGTCCGAGAAAGAGAAAGGGGTGGTGGCTTTAGTCATACGGCAGAAGAGGCAAGCAGAGTTACAGGCGAAACAACAGGCGGAGTTACAGGCAAAACAACAACTGGTAGGGTTGACCGCTGCTCCGGCGGCGGCCGCGACCGCGGCGCAGCAACAACCGTCGAAACAACTCACCAAAGAAGAGGAAGAGGCGGAGAAGAAACGATTAAAACGAGAGAAGAAAGCGAGAAAAGCGGAGAAGAGAGAACGGAAAAGAGTGAAACGGGAGAATCCAAACATGGAAGGCGGCGGTGGAGGGGAAAACACGAAAACCGGGGACACGACGACTTCGATGGGGACGAAGACCACCGCCGGTCCTACCGCTGGGACGTATTCAACCGGAGGTACGAAGTCTTAGAAAAAATCGAACATAGATGATGCGGTAGCAACGCACAAAAGATCACGTATTATCAATCTCTCTCAGTCTTCTTCTGTGTGTGTGTATGTAGTAAGTGTAGTAATAGTACAAACAACGAAAAGGTTGTTCACATATAGTGTTGTTTCTCTCTCTTTTTCTCTCGTTCACGTCACACGTCTCTCGGACGCTTCTCTCACTGTCTTCTCTTGGGGTTCCCGCTGCCGCAAATAGGAATGTGCGGACGCGCCGTCGCGACGGTCAAACTCGCCGTCGTGGCAGACGACGACGACGACTTCTTCCTCTTCAAACTCAACTTCTCCTTTAGTTTCCCCATCATTCCTCTCAATCCTCCTTTCGTCTCTTCCCCGCTCTCTTGCGGGGAAGTCGCCTCCTTGAGTTGTTCGCTCACTTTTTCGCTCACTTTCGACGCGGTTTCGTCCACTTTATCTTTCACCACGTCCGCTGCTTTCTTCACCGACGTGGAAACCGCGTCGGGAGTGGTCGTTGATTTTGCCATTTTATTCGAGCGTTTAAAAGTCCTGTTTTTCGCGCGTGCAACGGTGCGTGATGCGAGCGCGCACTCTCTCTGATCAAAATGTCTCGCATGTGTGTCTCTTCTAGATACAAAAAAAGAGTCTTGGCAGCCGTTTCGCAAAAAAAAAAAAAAAAAATTCTTCGCCTCAAAACTTTATCTCCTGTTTCCCTCTCTGTCTTTGGGAGAAAAGCAATGTCCTCGGCTCCCGGTCTTGCGCTTCTTTCTCTTCCTCTTCCTTTTACGACGACGACGACGACGAGTTCTGGGTGGTGTGGCAGTTCTCGCAGAAGGAGTCGCGGGAACAACATCGAGAGTGCGAGTAGGAGTAGAAGGAGTAGCTTTTGTAGAAACATTCCACTCAAATTGGAACGAGCGTCTGCTGGTTTTTGTGGATTGAATAATAAGCACCATCGCGCGGCGGCGAGCGGAAGGGGTGGTGCTCTCGGTGGTAGTGGTGGTAGTCGTGGTGGTACGTCCTTTTGTTGGAGCGGACGAAAGACGATGTTCCCTAATAGGAGAAGGGACAATCTCGACGAGAATAAATCGAATTGGACGTCTTGGGAGCTCTTCGGGAATGGCGAGAAGCACAATACCGCGAGACGATTGAACGACGCAAAAGCGATGTCGTCCACGGACGAGGAGATTTCTAACTACCTCCCCGGGTTCAAAGATTGCCCGAGGAATTTGAAAGTTGCGTACCAAGGCGAACCGGGCGCGTATTCAGAAGCAGCGGCGTTGACTGCGTACCCGGACGCCGAGCCGTTCCCGTGCGGAGTGTTTGAAGAAGCGTACGAGGCGACCGAGTCGCAAAAGTCCGACCGCTCGGTTTTACCGTTCGAAAACTCTTTAGGTGGGAGCATTCATAAGAACTACGACTTGATTCTCACGCACGATTTACACGTCGTCGGGGAGGTGAATTTTAAAGTCAATCATTGTTTGATGGCGTTGCCCGGGACGAAGAAGGAAAATTTGACGAGGGCGATGTCGCATCCGCAAGCGTTGGCGCAATGCGACGATTATTTAACGCGATTAGGCGTCATCAAGGAGTCCGCGGAGGACACCGCCGGGTCGGCGAAGAAAATTCAAGAGGAAAATTTGGAAAACGTCGCCGCGGTTGCCTCGGAACGCGCGGCGACGTTATACGGCATGGAAATTTTAGATTCAAAAATCCAGGACGATTCGAGCAACGTGACCCGTTTCCTCGCCTTGGCTCGAGAACCGTTACCTCCGAAAGAAGGCGTTCCATACAAAACCTCCATCGTGTTCGCCAACAAAGACGGCCCGGGGTCTCTCTTCAAAGCCTTAGCCTGCTTCGCCTTGCGCGACATCAACTTGACGAAAATCGAATCCAGACCTCTTAAAACCGCGCCGTTGGCGGAAGGTTTGCAAGACTCCATGCAGTTCCAGTATTTATTTTACGTCGACTTCGAGGCGAGCATGGCCGAGGAACGCGCGAAAAATGCGCTCAGGAATTTGCAAGAGCAAACGAGTTTTTTGCGAGTCCTCGGGAGTTATCCCAAAGACGTCAGTAAGTTTTAATACTCTATCGATCTCTTCTGCGTTTCGTCTTGCACTTCTTCACAAATTTTCGCATCATCGTCTCGAGGAGCACAAAACGTTTTGAACACCAACAACCATTACGTCCTTTATTCGCACACGACTAGTACCACCACCATTAAAAGCAGCAGCAGCAGTCGCAGTGGCGCGCTTTAACGGTGCAAAGACCACGCGTTTTGCGTCTAAATCGTCCTCCTCATCATCGCGGGAAAAACATAAACTTATCATCAAAATGTCCGCCTCGAACCAAACGGAGACTCCAGACGTGGATTGCAATCAGTATTTAGAGGACTTGCGAAGCGAGAAATCCTTAGCGTGGGTCGCCGAGCAAAACGAACGGACACTCCAAGAACTGTTTCCTTCTTCCTCTTCTCCCATCGAGAACGAGCCGTTACACGCGGAGTTGTTGGAAGTATTCGACGATAAAAATCGCATCCCAACGGTCTCAGTTCGAGGGGATTTCTTGTACAACTTTTGGCAAGACGAGGACCACGTGAAAGGGATTTGGAGGAGGACCACGTGGGAAGAGTACAAAAAGAAAGATCCAGAATGGGAGACGGTGTTGGATATCGATGCGTTGGCGGAAAAAGAAGGGAAATCGTGGGTGTATAAAGGGGCGAGGTTTCTGTGTTACGGTCCCGGGGAGTATCGGCGAGCGGATAGGTGTTTGATTTCCTTGAGCGAGGGCGGGACGGACGCGTGCGAGGTGCGAGAGTTTGACGCGATGGAGAAGAAATGGGTGACAGAGAACCCGTTTTATATTCCGAATTCGAAACACACCGTCTGTTGGGTTGATAGAGACACCTTGTGGGTCGGTTACGATTACGGCGAAGGGACGATGAGCCCCAGCGGCTATCCGTTGACGACGAGAAAATGGTCGAGAGGTACGAAATTGGAAGACGCGACGGAGATTTTTAGAGGCGAAGCAACCGATGTGTCCGCAGGTGGTTCGTTTTATTACGATAAGGATGAAAAATACGCCATGTTTTATCGCATGGCTACGTTCAACGATATCGAGTATTATTATTGGTTCGAGGGCGATAAGGATTTGACAAAAGTCAAATGGATCGCTTCAAGTTGTCGCATCCAGACATTTAAGAAGAAAGTGCTGATAATGCCGAAAGAAGTTTGGTCGTTTGGCGGGAAATTGTATAAAGCTGGGAGTTTACTCTCGTGCGATTTCGAAACGTTCGTGAAAGAGGGCCATTTGGACGCGGTGTTTCTCGGCGCTGGCGCACGTACTGTTGGCGAGGAACCGAAGTGCGACATTCAAATATTATACGAACCGGCAAACGATCGGTGCGCGTACGAAGGAGCGACAGACTCGAGAGATTATTTGTACGTTTCTAGTTTAGAGAACTTACAATCGAAGATTACCGTCTATCGATTCGACGACGCGACGAATGCGTTCATCTTGGAAGGCGCGCACGAGGCGGAAAATTGTCAAACGTTCTCCGTCGGCGGCGCCGAACCAAACTCGACCAATGCTTTGTTTGCGTCTTCGAGTGGATTCTTAAACCCGTCGACGTATTTGTATAGCGAAGTAGGTGGATTAAAAGGCATAAAAAACGCGCAATCGTTGAAGTCGAGCAGTTCGTGGTTCGATTCCGAGGGCATGTCAGTAACTTTAAACGAAGCGACGTCCAAAGACGGCACGAAAGTGCCGTATTTCTTAGTCCGAGCAAAAGGTAACGACGAAAACAGCGGACCGAAACCCACCGTTTTGAACGGGTACGGTGGATTTAGGATTAACAGTTTGCCGTCGTATTCCGGGAGCACGGGTAAAGCGTTTCTAAACCATGGCATGAATTTTGCGTTGGCGTGCATTCGAGGCGGAGGCGAGTTCGGCCCGGAGTGGAGCGACTGCGCCAAGAAAGAAAACAGGTGGAAATCCTTCGAAGATTTCAACGCGGTCGCGGAAGATTTAGTCAAGATTGGTGCGACGACGCCGAAACAACTAGGATGTATCGGCGGATCGAACGGCGGTTTATTAACCGGCGCCATGGCGACGCACTTCCCCGAATCCTTTGGCGCAATCGTTAGTCAGTGCCCGTTGCTTGATATGGAGCGATACGTCTACTTAACCAGCGGTTCGAGTTGGATCAACGAATATGGCGACCCGAGAATTGAAAACATGAAACCGAAAATACTTGCTTGGTCGCCGTACCATCAAATCTCTGAACGCTCGGTGGCGAATATGCCGCCGACGCTGTTTACGTGCAGCACCGCGGACGATCGAGTCCACCCGTCGCACGCGAGGCGATTCGTGGAAAAGGCACACAAAGTTGCCAAAGACGAAGCGAAAGCTAAAGAAACCATCTTGTACCATGAAATGACCGAGGGTGGGCACGCCGGTGCCGCGGATAATAAAAATCGAGCAAAAATCAAAACGATTGAATATACCTTCTTACGAACAAAGCTTTGTAACGCGCAGCCATAGCATCGTAAATGGATAGTAAAGCATGTAGTAGCGCATAATATACAACAACAACAATAAACACGATTTACTATTACGCGGGCACCTTGAGCGTCTCCGCCAACGCCGAAGCGTCTAAACCGGCACCGACCGCGGCGGCTCGAAACGCCGCCGCGTGCGTCGGCCCGACGTTTTCCTTTTCGACCAGTTCTTTCAATCTCGCCATGACGCGTTCTCGTCGTCGCTCGTCCAACTCGACGTCTTCGATGGTTGAAATTCCCCAAACGGCGTACGCTAACGCTTGCGCGTCGAGATTGTTTGATTCCCCGTCGAACAAACGCACCATCAGCTTTTCGCAATCTTCCGGCGACGGTTCGAAACAGATTCTGCCGCACGCCCACAACGCGCCCGCGCAACCAGCTTTAGAGACTCTTCTTCTTCGGTTTTCGTCTTTGTTCTCGGTCGTCTTCTCAATTGCCGCGCGATCGGCACAAGCAGAAATCAACGTTTGGAACGCATCCGATTCGCCGTGCACCGGGGACCCGACAACGCCGACCGCCCAGGCGGCATGGGTCAAAGCGACCCCATCTAAGGAATCGGATTCCTTCGCGATGCGTTCGAGCAAGTTTTCCAAATACGTTTCCGGCAATTTCGCGTTCAACGTCGCCGAAGACCAGCATATGTTCGCGCACTGGTACGCGGAAAACGTTTCCATCACCGCTTCGCTTTGACGCAAAAGCGAGGTGATCACCGCTCGATCGCCGCCGTAACTTTTCGAACTACCTTCGTCCACGCTTTCGTCTTCGCTATAATCGACGGATTCTTTTAAAGCGCCTACGCCGCCACTAAACAGTCGAGCCCATTTCGCGTAAGCCCATAGCGCGTTCGCGACATCTGGCGCTCGAAACTCTTCCTCAATCTCACACGCTCTTCGCTGCGCCGAGGCGAGCAATCTCGATCTCGGCTCAAATCCTAAAGCCGCCAAGGCCCACAAAATCGTCGACAAACACTTCGCGTCGGCGTACTTCATTTGCAACGCGGATCGTTTGGAAATGGCAGAGAGCAACGATTTCACTCTCGTCGGGTCGTCGGAGAATAACCTGGCTAAAGCCCACGAGACGTTGGAAAGACCCAGCGGAGACATTTCCGGAATTTTCGTTTCGCACATTTCCAGTAAAGCTTGGAATCTTGGATCGACTAGGAGTTCTTTTTTCGTGGATACGGGTCTGTACCCTCCTTCTTCGTCGCTGTTGTTCCCTTCCTCTTCGTCTTCTTCTTTTCGTTCTGACGCCGTCGTCGTTGCGCCGCTTACTCCTAAAGTGTTCACTACCGTCGTCGATTTCACCGTTCGCGATTTCGCGGCTCGTTTCTTGCTATTATTATTATTGCTCCCAAAGTTCGGTTGCGTGATCACCCTCGCCAATCGGTGCAAAGCAGTGCTCGCGTTGACTTTATTAAACACGTCGTATTGCTCTTCCACTCGATTTAAAATAAATCCCGCGTCGGTGGCATCCATCAAATCCCCTTGCAAATCCTTCGCCCGATCCAACAGTCTCACACTCAACGCCGCGCGCATCCTATACTCGCTCGGTAACGCCAACTTCGCGTACGACCACTTCCGTCTTTCCAAACCTAACTTATCCAGTTTATTCGCGTGCGTCTCCACGCAGTCCAACAAAACAGAAAATCTCGCATCCGCCAACACGAATTTTGCTTCTTTCCTCCGTAACCTCCCTGCTCTGGTCGTCAAGGACACCGCTATTCTGTGTAACGCTTGCACGCTGTTATTCGGGCTGAACTGCTCGGATTTCTCTTCGACAACTTCTAATATCGACTTCGCGTCGTCCAATCTCGACAGTTGACTCGTTATGTCCGATTGGTTCATCTTCGTTAACATCTTGTTGTTGTTGTTGTTCGGCTTTTGGTTTTCTTTTTCAGATGCTCGATGCTGTCTTCTCGACGTTGGCGCTTCCATCAAAACGTTGTCGTTCTCCTCCTCTTCGGTCTCTTCAGCAAACATCTCCTCGTCCTCGTCCTCGTCCTCGTCGTTCGTCGTTCGTCGTTCTTCTCGCTGCGAAGAAGAAAAGCTTTTTCCGACGATCGTTGCACTCGAACCACCCCCTCGCGGTCTTCTCCTCGAGTGAGTATTCTTCGCTCCTCTGATCGCGTTTAAAGTATTCACCGTTGCATGTGTCTCGTTCAAAGTTGTCCTCTTCTTTTGAAAGTAGTTTTTTCCTCGCGTCGTCGTCGGATGATGATGACGATGATTGGACGAAGCACACGAAGCCGCCGCCGTCAAATTCTTTCTTCTTCCACGAGTAAAAGGAGTCGTACTCTTAGTAAAAGTAGTATTCTTTTGATGCGTCCATCCTCGTTCTCCTCGGTAAGAAGAAAACGACGAAGAAAGGATGTTCATCGAAGAACCTCCGCTCAACGAGAGCGAACAACGAGAGGAAGTAAAAGTCGTCGCAAAACTCATCTCGTCGTGTGCTACGAATGCGCTTCTCCTTCTTCTTTTGGAAAGAAAGAGAGACAAAACGACTGTTACTTAAACCCTAATTGAATTGGAACCCTAAATTTTGGAATTTTTTCTTTTCCTCTTTCTCTCGCACAAACAACTCTTCTCTCAAACATCTCTCACTTATAATAAAACTAAGGTTGGTGTCGTTGTTATTGCTGTTGTTGTTATCATCGCGCAAAACCAGAACGAGGAGAAGAAGAAGGAGGAGAAGACGAGGAAAAGAATTCGTGCGAGACAGAGAGAGAGCTCTGTTATATACACAGAGAGAGAGCGTGGAAAAGGAGTTTTAAAGCGAGGTATAATACATTCAAATGGAGCAGCGACAATTGGGAGACGCATCCGTCCAACAAAAAACGAACGTGTCTTCTTTGTTTGAAACGACGACGACGACCACCACTCGCGACGCAAAGAAAGACAACGAAAAAGAAGACCAAGAAAATGAATTAGAGGAGAACAAACTCCCGCCGTCGCACACCGCGGAAGATATTTTAGGCGCCGAAGGCATCTCGGAAACCGATTTGTATCGCTTTTTGGAGGATTTAGACGAGATGGCACCGACGATTCCGGATCAGTACACGAATTCGGTGTTAAAAACAGTCGGCGTCGGGGAACCGGACGTAAGAGTGACACGATTAATCTCCTTAGCCGCGCAAAAGTTCATGCAACAAATCGCGGACGACTGTTTTAAAGTGCAAGCGAACAAATTAGCCGCGCTGCCGAAAGATGAAAAGCTGAGGAAGATAAACCAACGCGTCGTGTTGACGACGGAGACGTTGGGAGAGGTGTTGAGCGAATACGGGGTGAGCATGAAGAAACCGAGTTTGTTCGTCGGGAGCGGGGAAGACGAGGAAATGGAAGACGAGGAGGTGGAGATACACGAAGGCGAGGGTGGTGGTGGAGACGGGAACGAGTAAAAGAGAGAGAGTAAATAAGGAGCGAGAAAAACGCGTCTTTCACATGTAATACTACTATCACTTGATTTTATATATGTAGAACTTTTAACTCTGCCACGGTACGTTATTACACACACCGGCTAAAACTACGTTCACAGTATTTGATGTACACGCGCGCTATCGCGCGGGGTGGGTGGAAAACAAATCCATCTCTCTTTCGCTCGAATCATCATCCTCCTCCTCCTCCTCCTCTTCAAATCATCATCTTTTCCCTTGCTGAAAGTTCACCGCGAAAAGTGGAATGCTCACCCCAACCCCGACGACGGCGGCAACCGCCATCCCGTACACTAACTTTGGCGAAGAAATGTCCCTGATTGCGTACATTTCTTTCGCGTGGATGTATTCTGTTTCAAAGAGAGAAAGAGAGGAAGGGGGTTAGATTTTAGATCAAACGAAGCTTATTTTATACTATCGTACCTGGATCGCCCGGGTTCCCTCGCGCCTGAGAGGACGTTCGAAACCCTCTAAAACTGGTGGTGTTTGTCAAGCGGCGCACGGCTGCGAGCGTTTTCGTTGCGGAGGACATCGAGAGTAATACAAGTGTGCGTATATTCTGTGCGTTATCTCTCTGAATTTATGGAGGAAAAACGAGAGACATTTCCCCATAAAACGAATATCATCTCAACATCCAGAACGAGAGAATGAATCATCGATGAAAAGAGCTTTATATTGAAAAGAGATGGTGGCTTTTGCTCTCGTCATTCGTTTCCCCTCCTCTCCTTTTTTCCAGAGAGATTTTGGGTGGTTGAACTGAAGAAGGACAAAGAAGAAGATGACGAAGAGAAAACAACTCGAATTCCTCCGTCTCGGAATGCCGTTCGTCGCGTTTGCCGTTCTCGGAAGTTTCGGTCTCTCGCACATCATTCAAGGCCGGTTGGACGTGAAAGACGCGAAACAAGAGGTGAACGATTTTCGAGCGCCGGTGTTAGCGCAAAGGAAACGGGAGAGGAGGAAAAGGGACGAGAAAAAAAACGAGGCACAGTTGAGGGAAACAGTCAAGGAGGAGTACGAGTTGAAAGAAGTGCCCAGGCCGACGGGGAGTTGGTGGTGAATCTCTCTCTCTCTCTTTCTCTCTCTGAGAGAGAATTGTCGCGGTAGCATTAGGCTTTGTTCTGTTATTGTTATTACACCGGCGTATAATTATCTACCGTACTTATTCTTTAACGCAAACTTCTTTCTCCTCAAATGTCTTTCAACGAAGGCATGCGAGAGATGACGGTGGCGATGATCTCGGTGGAGACCAAGAACCCGTCCGGGTCGGTCAAGCGCACGGCTTTGATTTTGTTTGAATCGTCGTCCCGTGGTATAGTTTCGTACAGCTTCCTCTCCTTCTCCTTTGCTTTTTTGCCAAAGGTGTTGTTTCCAACGTCATTGGCGGACGTTTCTTCGACGAAGCGCAACGCGTCGAATAACTCTTGGACGACTTTTGCTCCGAACGAACGTTCGAGCTCTTGAACGTCCACGCCTCGCGCGGTTCGAAAACCGAGCATGATGCGTTCTAAAATCGCGTCCGCGATTTCATCTAAAACTTCCTCGTCCGTGCAATCTTTTCGTAGCTGCGTAAACGCCTCTTCGCTGCCGAAGGAATTTTGTTCGAAATCTTGGACGAAACCGTAGTATTGTTTCATCCCTCTCGGTCGCGCTAATCGTTCGTTGTCGATGCGACTGGTGGCAGATAAACCAAACGCGTACCACGAGCCGTTTATAGCGTCCCAATAGTTTTTGTTGTGTTTGCATTCGTTTTCTACGCCTTTAGCGAAGGAGGAGATTTCGTACCGGTGGAAGCCGCCGCGCGAGGTTAAGATTTCAGACGCTAACTTGTACTGCTCGGCGACGACGGATTCGGAAGGGAGAGGTAACCGGTCGCCGAGTTTATACGCCACTTTCTTGTTTTGCCGTTCCTTCTCTAGTTTCTTTCTCTGTTTTATGCTGTAATCGTCGTCCGTTTCTCGTCTGATTTCTTCCATCCGCTCTTCGAACGTTTTCGCTTTCGCATCCGCTCTTTTCATCTCCTCCGTGCGCTTGTCTCGATTTTTACTGCTGTCTTTTAAAAAGAGCAACCCGTCGTCTGAATCGTCTGAATCGTCGTCCCCGTACCACTTCCCGAACGCTGTCTTCTCTTCCACTTGCAAATCGTACGCGGACACGTGCGGTGCCTCGCACTCGATCGCTTCATATAAACCCTTCTCCCAAATCTCCAACGTCGACCCGGGTAAACCGCTGATTAAATCGATCGACCACGTCTCGATTGAGTTTGATCTACTCCCGCTAAATTTACTATCACTCTTACCACCACTACTCCTACCACTCCCTAATAACGCGTGCACGTGCTCTATGCTCTCGTAAATCTCCAAAACCCCGTGCGTTCTTCCGCACGCTTTCAAAACGTTCTCGTCGAAACTCTGCGCGCCTAACGATATTCGATTGACGCCCAATCCTACGAAGCCTCTCAGCGTCTCCCGCGTAAACGTCCCGGGATCGCACTCCATGGATATCTCAACCTGAGACCAATCGATTCCAAACGCGTTCTCTAAACTCACCAGTAACTTTTCCATTTGTTTCACCGACATTAACGACGGCGTCCCTCCTCCAAAGAAAATCGTTTCCAACCCTTTCTCGTTTTTTTCTCTTCCTCCTCTCGAGCTCGTCTTCTCGTACGTCCCACGTAACCGTCCTTGGTGGGTGATTTCCCGGCACGCGAAATCGGTGTACACATCCATCGCGTCGTTTATTTTCCCCCCATCTCGTCCTGTTCTTCTGTCTCCTATTATTTGCGTCGCAAAATCGCAGTAGTGGCACTTTTGTTTGCAAAACGGCAGGTGCACGTACGCGCTTTGGATGCGCGACAAACGCGTCGGTTTCGGGGAATACAAGCGAGATTGGAAAATTGATGATTCTTCTTTATTCGTATCATTAGTACTCGTCGTCAAAGTCGCGAAAGACGCGCGCTTCTTCTTTCCTCCTCCTCTGAAACCGTGTCTTTCTCCGCCTCTCTGTCGTCGTTGTCTTCTCAACCCCGAGCTGGAAAGAAGAGAAAGAGGACGTCGAAGAAACATAATTTCTGTTCGTTGTTACGGTGAACAAACAAAAAAGAAGGGGAGGAAGAGACTCTCAAGTATTAGGGTTTAATACCCTAAACGCTTGCCTTGGTTTTTTTTATGGCAATTAATTGGTTGGTTTTGCGCACAAAAAGGTCTCCCTCTCTGTTATTGTTATTAGGTGATTTTAAACACGCAGAGAGAGGAAGAAGAAGAAGAGAAGGAGGCAGTTCCTGCTTTTTGGGTCGACGCACCGCGCGCTTTTGCTGCTGCTGCTGTGAGAGTCGTGCGACTCTTCTTCTTTTTAAGAGGCGCTTTTGTCGCGCGTTGTTGTGTGTTTGTAATACGATTGTTTGAGAAGGAGGAAAAGGATTTGCAATTTTGAAACGATGACGCAGAGGGAGAACAGAAACAACGAACAACTCGTGGTGGACGAGAACGAAGAAACAGAAGATGAAGAACTCGAGCCGCCGCACGAGGTGATCACGTACGTAGACCAGAAAGCGTTGCTGAGGAAACAGAACTTTCGCGACAGGAGCGATGATGATGCGAATGCGACTACGAATGCTACAAACGAAAGAAGAAAAGATGGAGGAGAGAAAGAGCGGAGGATAAAGATGATGAATCTGGATGTCAACGAAGGGTTTCAAATGGGGTTTCAAGACCCGTCCAGTGGGTTTGGGTTGTGGGGAGGCGGGAACGAGAGTTTAGAAGCGACGGCGACGATGACGACGACGACGACAAATGAAGATGACTTTGACGGCGCCGTCGCGATGACGACGCCGATGGCGAAGAATACAAACAATAACAGTTTGGATGATGGGTTCGAGAGGAGGACGTCGCCGCGCGCGCGTAAGACCGCATCAGCAGCAGTGGTGAGAGCGACGAGAACGACTACTAACGATAATAATACAACCGCAGTGACCGTTCGGAGGAGTCCGAGGAAGCACAGAGAAAGTATGGATGGTCCGTCGACGCAAACGGTGTCGTCGCCGTCCGGCGGCGCGGCGAACAACAAGAACAAGAAGAGAAAGACGACTACCGCTACTGCTCAAACGACGCAAGTTACGAAAGCGTTCACGAACAACCAGAGGAAAAGATCCGCGAAAGACGCGAACGCAACGTCGGCACCGTCGAAGAGGGGTAAAATTACGACGACAAAAACTACCGCCGCGAGAGGAGGAAGACAGAGCCAACAAGCGAACGTGCGGAAGACGGCTTTAGTCATGACCTCTACGCAGCAGCAGCCGTCTCAACAACTGCCGTCGAGTAATCGCGGGACTTTGCCCACGACGATGCAAAGAGTGCAGCAAAACAAACCGACGAAACAAACAACTGGAGGAACAGGTAGAAAAGACAACAATATCAACGCACCAAAGGCGTTACCGCTGACAACAAGGGGTGGTGGTGATGGTGGTCAAGGAGGAATACAACTCCCTCGATCGACGTCAAAGATGCCAACCTCGACGCGAGATAAAGTATTAGGCGTAGTAAAACCAGCTCCAGTTATAGAAAAAGTAAGATACGATAGCAAAAAGAACAGCAGCTTGGACGGGACGCAGTCGTCGTTGGGCAACGGCACGGAGGAAATCGAGGACGACATCGAGGACGACATAATCGACAGTGGAGACGACGAGAACGGCGGTGAGGATGAGACCAACATAGATGTCGTCGCGTTGCCCAAGAATGCCGTAACAACGACGCAGAGGAATGATACAGGCAATGACGACGACGACGATGATGGCGCGCCCCCAATCCACCAGACGCAAAAACAAGGAGAAGCGGGAGGTAAAGAAGAAAAAGAAAAGAAGAAAGTCACTTCTTTTCTACCGAAACTCGCATCACCGACGAACGATTTGTTCTTAGACGGCGTCGGAGGTGGAGGCAAGAAATCCAAAAGAGGCGCCGAATTCACGGGGAGCGGTCCTAAAGCGCGCCTCAAACGCGCGTTGCAAAAGTTGAAAATCAACAAACTCCGATTCGAGGAAAACGTAAAGAAAAATCGCCTTGAATACGACGAAGGGTCTTCACGAGAAAACGGCATCACGTTCCACGTGCGTTCGGTAACGATGGAAAGAGGAATTTTCAGATGTTTCGGGTACGCGAAACCGATGCATAGGAAAAAGACCGAAGCTGAAGTCATCGGCGACATTTTAGATGAGGAGGACGAGGAGGAAAATGTAGAAGAGGACGAAGAAGATTTCTTAAAAAAGAGAAAGGAAAAGAAAGAACTCCGCGACCTTTTGGACGATAATGGAGAATACGACGTCACCGTGTTATTCACCAAGGAGTTACAAAAAGAATTGAACGTTTCCATCGGAAACAGAGTTGAAATTTTCCAACCCTTTCGCGAAGTTCTCGCCCGAAACGGGTTTGGCGAGACCGCGCGGTGCATCGTGAGAGCTGATTTTTGTCGCGTCCTGGACGGCAACTAGTGTAAACAAAGAAGAAGAAGAAGAAGAAGAAGAAGAGATAGATACACCAAACACATAGACACAAATTATACATACACGAAATAGAAATACGCGGCAGCTGTACACATTATTATAAACTACACTCAGCAAAAACCGCCAAGAAACTCCTCCGCCACCGCTCTCCCTCTCGAGCTCACCGATAACTTCTGTTCGCTAATCTCCCCGTCCACGGATTTCAAAAAGTCCACCATGAACGCTACTAAACTCGAATTCACGAACTGTTTCTTGTGCTTTTGCGTGACTAGAAAACTTAAATCGAACGCATCGCTATTTGTCGCTTTCTTCCGTACGATTGAAAACTGCTCCGCTCTTTGGCGCATGAACCGAGACAGTTGCTTGGTCAAGATGGCGTCTAATTCGTCCGAATGCTTCAGCTTCACGGATACACGAAAACTGTTCCTCGAGCTCTCCACGAGTATAACTTCGTTGTTGTTACTGTTGTTTTTACTACTACTACTACTACTTCCTGCTCCTCCTACTCCTCCTCCAATCGCTCGCTCGATTCGTACTTCCGGGTACATCTGCTCGGGAAATTCGTCTTGAAATTCCACGAACGGTGTTGGAATCATCATCACGTTCGATTGATCATCATCATCGTCGTCATCTGTCTCAATCTTGCGCAACGCGTCGGTCAAAGCCTCGCGCACTTTCGCGTAGTGCTGTTCTCGAGAACTCATTTTAATACCAAGCGACGACGATATCTCCTTTGTTTTTTACTCGTACCGTACAGCGGAAGTAAAAACTCTGGCGAATTGGAGTCGTCATTCCATTTTGGAAAGAGAGATGTCCCAACAAGTGATTTACGCGAGACCGGGAGAAACGGTGCTCCTCCCTGCCCCAATACGAGAGGAGCAATACTTCGGCCCAATCTCGTGCCTCTCCTGTATCGGTTTGGCTGTTTTTTTCGGCCCGTTCGGTTTGCTCGTGTGCTGCTGCCCGTGCGATAGACGCAGAGAAGTGATGGAAGGCACACAGATGGTGGTCGGGGAAGATGGGAGTTTACAACGCGTAAGTTACGGACCGGGAGTGGTACAAGCACAAAGAATGGAACCGATGATGCGAGAACAACGAGTAGTAAACAACGTGGCGAGAGGAGAACCGGTTCGGCCGGAAGGGACGAACGAACACTATTATCCGAAAGTTTAATTTGTTGTCGTTCCATTATATAAGAGAGAGATTAATAAGAGAGAGGTCTGGCAAGATCTCTCAGTCGTCGAGCGCGCGGAACGAACGAGAGTAACATTAACAACATTAACAACAACATCATAGAGCAGAGATGCGTAGAGGAGGAACAACAACAACACGTATAGAGCAGACATATCGAGCCTTTGTATACTTTGTAATTCTGAAAAGAAGAGTGACCTTTCCGCCGCGCATGTTGTCCTTTTGAAACCGTTAGAGGAGACGAGGGGTTGCCTCTTTATCCTCTTCACAAAATTTTCTTGCATTTCTCTCTCTCACTCGCGCGAATCAAACGCAGACCTCTGCTGAAATCTCTCTCTCTCTCTAGAGAGAGAGAGAGAGAGATCGTCGTCATCATGCGTGGCGGCGGCGGGATCAGTTTCTACCTCTTTTTCCTCCTCGTTTTTAGCAGGAGCGAAGCTCGGGAAATGCATTCGAAACGACACCAACAACTTTTCAAAGAGTTGAAGATACCACCGATATCCCCTTTGAACCCATCGAAAGACTTCTCCGTGAGCGAAGCGATCAGGTTTCGCCGTTTGAGCGGGGCGGCGTATTGCGAACGAGGGTTACAAAACTGGACGTGTGAATTTTGCGACGAACAATCCTTGGTGGACGTGACCGTGTTTGAATCGGAGAAGCGATTCGTGAAAGGTTTTATAGGGTACGATAAGGAGAGGCGACGAGCGGTGGTCTCGTTTCGAGGGACCGAGCCGAAATCGTTCGAGAATTGGTTGGAAAATTTGGATGCCACGCACGCGGGGTTCCCGGTGGCTGATTTTGAAGGGAAAGGAAGAGTTCACGCGGGGTTTTTAGATGCGTACGTGCAGATTCGATTGAACTTGACGTACGCCGTCGCGAGGTTGAGCGAGAAGTATAGCAGTTTTGAATCGGACGATGATGGTGTTCGTTTGAGTGTAGAAGAAAAAGGAGAAAAGAAGGATGAGAGTAGCAGTAAGAATGAGAAAGATTTGCCACCATTTCCGATTGAAATTACCGGGCACTCGTTGGGCGGAGCCTTGGCGACGATCGCGGCGATGGATTTGGAAAGCGGCAATCACGATCCCGATCGGAAACACATCATACAGAAGAAAGTGGACGTAAAGAGCGTGTATACGTTTGGATCTCCGCGCGTTGGCGATGGCGTGTTTGCGGAGATTTACGCAGAACGGCTCGGTTTCAAAACGTACAGATTGACGCACGGAAGAGACGTCGTGCCTTCCGTACCGAATACTCTTCTGGGATTTCGCCACGTCCCGACCGAGGTGTACGAAGATCGAAACGGAAATATCACCATCGGCGATGGAAGCGGTGAATGGAAAGGCGGCGAAGATCACGTGTGGAGACGGTATAGCGTGAGCGATCACTTGTATTATTTAGGAGAATACATTTGCGGGTGCAATTCTTGAAAGAGAGAAAATATTTGTAAGCTAACACAATAAGTTGATGAGAAAACGCCGGAAAGCGTTTTCGTTATCTTGATACATATGCACAAGTATTCGGTACAATTCTTTCTACGCGGGCATGCTATTTACGTTTGCCAAGGCCAACTTTTTGCCGGTTGCCACGCGATTCTCGCAGGGCACCCGCCTCCAACTCGCACCACGCTGCTTACTTTACAGTGCATCTTCTTCTCGTTCGTCAATTTTCTAATCTCGTCTAATCCGGGAGGTCCGTAGAACGTCGCTTTTTCTTTCCACAACAACAAAATCGCCTGGTGGTAAATCCAATACGCTATTCGGTGCGGACTCAACCCTCTTCTATACAGTAACCGCAAACCGCCGTAATCGTTCCTAGCCCCTCTGGTATCCGATTCGTCTCTCTTCGCGACAAAAGCCGCGTGGAAAAAATCCCCGTACTCGGGATGTTCCACGCAGTCCACCGTTAACTTCAAATGTTTACTCACCGTAGGCATATCCGACGCAAATATTCGCCAATTCGACTCCATGTCCATAAATGGACTCACGTGTAAGCTTTTCGGCACGTGTGCGCCTAACGGTTCTGCCATACCTTTTCTATTCTGTACGCTTCCTTTGCTGCTGTTGAAGTTCATCCTCACGGTTTCCCCCCACGGCGTGTTCGTAACTTCCGTCACATTCACGAGACACTCTCCAGTTTCATTTAATACCACGTAATACACGGAAATCGGATTTTGATGGTACCCAAAACTCATCGGAGATGTTAATAAATGGATCGAAACGTCCTTCTCTTTGACGAATGAAGGCACGTCTTCGCGCGTTCGTTCCCAAATCTCATTCGCATTCAAGTGCAAATTCGCCTGTTTCTTTCTCCACCACGTTGGAGGATTGCTGAGGTTTACCAGAGCCATTCTCAGCGGGTACCGGAAGCTCCGTCTCATGGGCAATTTACGAACGTGCGTGACGATGCCGTCGAAGAATTGCACCTTCCTTTCGTCTTCGCGTTCTATTCTTGTTTTTGAACCGAGAGAATGGATAGACAAAAGGAGCTGCCAAAAAAGCGTTATGGGAATTCCAACCAACGCTCGGAACGAGTAATACCACACGCTGAGGAAGATGAGCGCGGGTTGGGAGAGGATTTGGAGAAGAGAGGAAACTGTGGAGGAGGGGAGGGACATGGGGTCCGATTTCTTTTGTTGCTCTTTTTAAGTGAAGTGTTTCGTGTGACGCACTCAGAAAATTTGTCAGGGGATGGTGTTTCAAACTGAATTTGAAAAATGAAAATCTCAAACGGAGTACACGTAGTAGTAGTTTCTCTCTCTTTTAAATACAAGGCATTCTCTTTTCTCTTCTCTCTCTCTCTCTCTCTCTCTCTCTCTCTCTCTCACTCACTTTCAAATCATAAAATATATACTATCATCGGTAAGGTGGGCACCTTCTAGCCTTATTCGTCTAAGCGCTCTCTTTACTCAACCCGCTCTCGAGGTACCGCGTCGCCGCTCTCTTTTGAACCTTCCCATACGCGATCATCAAAGTAAAACCAACCGCGTGCACACCCAAAACGATCCAACCAAACAAAGTGACGACATCCATCACGGCTACTTCGCACGCCACGCCAAACTCTTTAAAGCATTCCGTGGATAAAACGGTCGCTACTTGGGCGCTACCGACGGAAAATATACACGCGAGACATAACAACGCGCGTTGGCCTTTCGGCAATACCTCCCACTCGGAGACTTTTTTGTACGCTACTTTCAATTCCTCTTGCGTTTTCTCGTACTCTTCGACTTCGACGTCGATTGGGACGGCGTCGATTTCATCTTTTCGACTAATTAAAGCTTTATCCATGAAATAGGCGAACATGAACATGGTGACGCCCATGCTCACGGCGGAGAGCGCGAGCATGACGGCGTTCAAGAGTTGCCAGTAGTTTTTCGAAGTGTCGTCTTCGGCGAGTATGGTGGAAACCGTCGTCGCTGCTTCGCACCCGCCGATTTTCAACTGAACAGCGCCAGAAACGACGACGTACATCAAGTATAAAACAATCACCGGGGCAGTACCTAACATTGCTTCGTGTAACGGGACTCGGATGATGCCGCATAAGACCGAGGTTGGCCAATCCGGGCCGCCGCACAACACCGCGAGTTTATCAATAGGTAAACCTTTCTGTAACAAGATGACTTTGATCGCGCGCATTTGAGGGGTATTGACCGCACACATGGCTCTAACCGCGACGCGGTTACCGAGAGGCTCGCCGATGGCTTTCTGTTGCAACATGCACGAAAACAGTTTGACGAACCAACACATGGCGCCGCAAATCATAACACCCGGCCAGAAGCCCATGGACTCTTCCAAAGCACCGACGATGACGATACCACCGGTCAAATACACTGGGGGACCTGGGATCGGCGGGAGCAAGAACATAAAGACGCCAATGCCAAAGAACACAAGAAACACCATCCAAACTTCTTGCGCTTTCAAATAGGAAACCAACCACGCCAGGAAAATCACCGCGCCTTTACCTACGCCGATCGAGATTATGAAGTAGGCAAGCGCAATCCAGGTGGCGTAGACGATAGTCGTTGTTGGCGAATCGAAAAGCCACTTCAAAACCGCGCGGCATTCGTGCGTGATGAGACCATCTCTTTCGTTTTCCGGAATTTGCTGGTCCAATACTTTCGGTCGAAACGTGAGACCGATCCGCCTGCAGGCGGATGAAACGGCGGAGATTAACAACGCGGCCGGTAGCGCCGGGCCAATCGCGCATAACAAGAAACCTTTCATGATTGGATGGTTCGTTGCCGCGGCCACTTTCGTCTCCACGCCGGTGTCTTTGATAATTTTGGAAATCTTCTTTCTCCCGGCAGCGGCGAACAGGAGCATGAGAAACATCCCGACGAACAGCACGACAAACTGGATGATATCGTCCGCGATGCCCATTTCCACACCAGAAATGGACACTTGAATGTATGTACCCAGACCAAAAATCATCATTAAAACCGCAATCATTCTTACTGCACCACCTGGTCGGGAGAGAAAATTCGCCGTCGCGCCGAAGAGAAACTCGAGGAACCCAGTCGCCCCGGGTAACATCCACATCATGTACACGCTGACGCAACCGGAATCGGTCCCATCCGCGGCGGTTGAATCGCACTCGAAAACACGGTTCGGAAACGTGTACTTGTGTTTATCCCAATTGTTCTCCATGGCGAAGACCCAAAAGAACCAAGCGCCGATGATCAAAGCACCGGCCAAAAACGAGCATCTCGATGCGGCAACCATGAAGGAACGCGTAGAAATGCCTCTGCAAAAGCTCTTCTTGTACACCGCGGTGAAACCAATCTTCACCAACACGTAAATAACCACCGGTGCGGTCACGTACCTTCCAGACGCTAACAATGCCGCGCAGAACAAACCAACGCCACAAATCAAAATGACCAAGTTCAAAGCCATCGATTTCAATTTATAATCCTTCTTCACATCTTCGCTGGCATCGAGCAAATCGTTCTCGTTCACCTCTCTCGCCTGCGGTAACATCTTTCCAGAACCGGAAGAGTTGAGTGATTTCTCGCTCTTTTCGTTTTCGTCATCGTTTTTGTTCGTACTCTTCTTTTCCGCCGCGTCGCCGGCGACGCGCGTCCCGACTCGTCCTTCACCGCTCTCGTCGTCACTGCTGTCGTCCTCGTGCGTCTCCTTCAATTTCGTCATCTTTTTCCTTTCGTGCCTTAAAATAACATCCGCGTCGAGCAACCACAAAAGAAAAAACACTCCGAAACAACTCACCCCGATGTACCACGCGGCGTCGTAGTGCGCGTCTTTATTCAAAAAGTCATACACGTGTACGCCTTTCCCCATCATCGTGTACCCGGATATGAACGCAATCGCCAACCCGATCTCTAAAAACAAGAACCCCAGCGATTTCCAAATCGTTATCTTCGGTTTCATGGATACGTATCTCACGAACAAATACCCGTCGTTGACGTCGTTCTCTCCGCCCAAGTCTTGGTTCCTCTTTTGAAACGATGGTGCTTTTTGGTCGAACGATACACTTTTGTCCGACTGTCCTCTCACTCGTTGTTGTTGTTCCTTCTTCTTTTTCGAACCATCAGAAACGACCACCCTTTCCACGCTCGTGAATGGGTTCAGCGCTTCTTCGCGTTCACCTGCGATATTCAAGTCCGCGTCTTCCTCCTGGAATTGCATCGGCGGTGGCACTTTCGGTGGAGGAGGCCGTTTGGACTTTTTTCTTTTCAACTGAATCTTTTCACCGTTACCATTAGTATTCGAAGACGACATCTTCTCGAGACAGACAGACAGACGGAGGAAAGAATTACGCGGCGTTTAGTGTGCTCCCGAGACCTGTCTTACGCTTTATTCACCGAACGCATATATGTATATATACAGAGTACTATGAATTGAGAATTATAATGGAGAGGATCGCCTCGTTTCAAACCCAACGCGAGGACCAAAAATAACACAAATATCGGTAGACAACACCCGAGTCAGAAAAGAAAAGGTCAAGAAAAGAACGAAAAAGAAGAGCAGAAATTTGCCAGAAAACATTTCTTTCGCAGAGAGAGAGATATTTTTTTCTTTTTCTTGCCTTCGATTATTTATTGCGATGGACAGTCGGTCTTGGAGTCTGTTGGGAAGAAGTTCGTTAGAAAGAGAACCACCTCTTTGTGCAATTTCTTCGTTGTTCTCTTTCTTTCTCTCTCTCCACGTCGGCGGCAGTATCATTATTAAATGAGAAGATGAGAAACTTTGACGATGATGATGAAGATTCTGATGATTCTGAGGGCGAATTCGCGGACGAGGGCGATTGGTACGCGTCTCTAATCGCCGGGGAACGAGTCGGCGAGTGGTTAGATGTCATCGAAGAAGAGACGAAACAACAGAGGAGTAACGACGACGAGGAAAAGGAGGAGGAAGAGGAGGGGAGAAGAAACAGAAGAAGAACAAAGGATGATGATGATAAAAGATTTCGGAGCGCGATCGAGCAGTTGACGAAACACGTGGAAGAGGACGAGGTGTACGGCGAGGAGGCGGAAGTGGCCGAGGCGGAGAGAATATTGAGCGAGGCGCTGGCGAAAGTGTCTCTGACGACGAATATCGACGACGACGAAGAAGAAATAGAAATAGAAAAAGAGACTTCGAGCAGCAGCAGCGTGCAAAAATTGTTGCGACAGAGCTTGGAAGCGATAGAAACGCATCGGAAAAGGAAGAAGAATGTGAAGACGTACGCGATGAAAAACGGACGAGTGGAAGTGTCGATATTGGAAACCAAGTTATCGAACGGCGTCGGGGGCAAGTTGTGGAAAGCGGCGCTGTTGTTGGCGGAGCAGTTGGACGATAAAGAGGGAGAACCAAAAGATGACGACGACGACGACGACGGTGTTATAATCGACGTGAAAGATAAGACGGTGCTGGAACTCGGCGCGGGGGTTGGATTAGTGGGTTTCGCGGCGGCCAAGTTAGGCGCCAAGGAGGTCGTGTTGTCGGATTTTGAAGCGCCTTTGCTGGAGGCGTTAGCAGAGTCCGTGGAGAGGAACGGGTCAGAGAAGACGACAAAAGTTCGGTGGCTCGATTGGCGAGCCGACGGCGCATCCAACACGGAGAAGACAGAACCGCCCGACGCCTTCCTCGCTCTGGAGAAAGAAGACACGTACGACATCATCCTCGGCTCCGATTGCCTCTACGAATCCCACCACGCTACTCTCCTCCCAAAAGTCATAAACAAACGTCTCTCTTCATCCCCAAACGCGCGATGTCGCCTCCTCGGCGCCGTGCGCAACCGCGAAATGTTGGACCAGTTGATTGAAAACTTTCGTAAGTGCGAAAATTTACGCGCGACGGAAAGTTCAGTCGCCAAGAGCGAGCGGTTAAATTACGACGGCGGGTACGTCCGCGTAGACATAAAACGAAAAAGTTTCTGATAAAATATAGTATTTGAGCGTTAGCATCATCGTAGTCTACTTTTCGACGACCAGCGAGGACGACTTAACGAGTACAGTACTTTTTCGTTTCAATTTTTCCTCCTTTGCTTCATTTCCGCACTCGCGAAAAACAAATTTAAAACACACACACAAACGCGCTTAGAAACATCAATCATCATCATGTCCTCCTCTTCAAAGCCGACGAAAACGTTACTCTTTGGCGTCTGCGTGGCGTCCTTTTCTGTCCTCGCGGCGTTCGCCTCGGAAAACGCGCACGTTTTGTTGCATCAGGTACGGTTTTGTGACGGTGTTTGTGATCTCCCACTCGTGCGCTCGTCGTTTCCCCGCGATCGAATTTCGCCAACGACGACGACGTAAACGACGAATCTCTTTCTTCTCTGAACCCTTCGTCGAGGAAACGAGAGATGACGATAACTCTTTTTTTCTTTTATTAACCATCTTTTTCTTTGTATTCTTCAAACAACAGACGGTCTCTTCGAGCGCGTTCGTCCAAGGCGAAAACGTGACCGTCTCGGTCACCGCCACCAACGCCGGTTTGGCAAACGCTCGAAACGTCGTCGTCAAAGCACCACAGACACGAAACGAAGGGAAGTGGACGCAAGTGAACGAAGAGAGTTTGGAACAAAAGATGACGAATTTAGACGTCGGGGAGACGAAGGAGATGACGTACGTGTATAACGTGAAAGACGCGGGGACGTATACGGTGGAACCGGCGACGATTCAATATTTCGCGAGCGATACGAGAGAGGTGACGAAAGGCGAATCGAACGTGGTGAAGAACGTGAAAGTTTTGACGCCGATGCAGAATAACGCGAGAAAAGCGTTGAGAGTGACTGGTTTTTTCTCGTTGGGGGCATTGAATACGGTGGAGGATTGGTTGAAGTTTTCCAAGTGGATCGCCGGGACGATTGCTTTGTTTTTGTTGAATTGGTTCGCGTTGAAAATAAAATACGGACTGCAATCGTTGCGACGCATGGCCGCGGTCAGAGGATTAGAAGGCGACGCCAAGTTAGAATAAGTAATAAAATCATCTTCTCAAAATAATCACAACATAACATTTACAACAACAAGAACAACATTACATACTAATATCTCAATATCAACTCCATTTTAATTTATTTCTTTATTATGTACGAGAGATATCTCAATCATCAACGCGACAAAGCAGAATTTATTACATACGTATTTCACGACTTACTTCGTGTACACTTTCGTGTCCAAACCAGTTCGGCCTTCGCCAGATCCCGGTACGGTGCCGGCAACGTACCCGCCGTTTTGGCCAATCAAAGGCGGCTTCGGCGTGGCGACGCCGTCGATGACGTGGATAATCCCGTTATCGAATTCGATGTCCATGGCGCCGATGAACCCGCCATCAACTCTCCCGGCCAAGCCTTGCGTCCCTTGCGGCGGCATCCCGACTTCAATCTTCCCTTCCGTTTTAAACGTCTTGGAATCGATGGCGATTTTGTTCCCTTCCAAAGTCATGATTAAAGGGAAGTTCGTCACGTGTTTGGACATGATTTTCCCTTTGATGCAGTGATATTTCAAGATATCTCCGAGCGCTTTCCCTTCTGGCAAACTGTACGCAGCCATGGCGGCATCGTTCGGCGCGAAGACCGTAAAACTGCCTTCGGATAAAGCGGCGGTTAAGCCTTCGCTGGCGACCGCGGCTGCGAGTGCCGCGCATCCGTTCGCTTTGCACGCTTCTTCCTGTTTGTAGTGATACGAGTCGACAGATTAAAAAGATTAGCGGATAAGAAGAAGAAGTAAAAAAGATCAGAAAAATGAGAAAGATTACATAAACATAAAAAAAGAGAGAACGTAACGTAACAAAAACGCACGAAGGAAGCGGCTTTGGTTTGGACCGAAACTCTCTTTTTGCTGCTCGCGTTCTTCTTCACGGAGAAGACTTTTTGTTGTTGTCCGACAGACGCGGAGAAGGTTAAAGAAGATGCCATTGTTGTATTGTAGTAATTGATTAGTTGAAAATTTTTTCTGACGTGTCGTAAAAGAGCTCACGAAAAAATCTCAAACAACATCAAAAGAAGAAAAACTCGTCGACAGCTTGGTCGAGGAAAATAAAAAAAAAGTGAAAAAGCAGCCCAAAATCAGTTCAACTTTTTTGCAAAAAAGAAGAAAAAACTCTTGTCGTAAGAAACGAACGCACCTAAAAACACTAGTATTGAGACTGTTTAGTACTATGGCAGCAACAACAACAAAAGCGAGGAAACGATCGCGATCGAAATCGACGGAACCACCACCACCACCACCACCAAAAAGCGATGAGAATGATGTTCACGCTAAAGAAGCGCTTCTTAAATTGCGTCAAACCGCCGGGAAAATCCAAACCGCCATCGACTTTTGCCACCACAGAATCTTAAAATCACACATCGAATTCCCGAACAAAGACACCGGAGTAAACGTGGAGACTCTGTTAGAATACGCGAGACGCGTCGCGTACACCACGTCCGCGCCGCTGAATTATCAACCAGGGGTGAGTCAACTGTGCGGACAACTCCCACCGGCACCTCAGGAGGAACATTTTCTCGTCTCGCAGATGAAGAAAAGACACGAGGAGAAATTGGTGCACGAGCAAGCTTTGCAAAGGAAGCGACAGCGAGAGGAAGAGACGACGAAGAGACAAAAAGAAATCGAAGAGATGGCCAAGTTACCGAAGGAAGAGCTGATACGAAGACTCGTGCAATGGAAACCGGGCGCTGCGTGGCCGGCTGGCGTGCCGAAACCCCCGGTAGGGTGGAAACCCGGCGACCCGTTGGCGTTTCTCACAACGAAAGCTGCTCCGAACGCCCCTGGCGAAGCTTCGCCTTCGAAGCGCGCCGCCGCGGAGAAGCAACCAGATAAACAAAAAGAAAAACAGCAACAGTTAAGCTTAGATTTTGAGGAAGACGAAGGTGAAGACGATTTCGACGACGACGACGCGTTCGATTTTGACGTCGTTTCCGCCTCCGACGGCGGCGACGACGACAGCGACTGATTTTAATAAGAAACGCTCGAGAAACGCGCGCGCGAGTAGCGACAACAACAACACATATAGAAAAACTAGTTTTAGACAGCGTGTATACTACAACATCCTACGAGAATAAACCACCGATTAATATTAATACTGCTGTTATCGCGTTTCCAAGCGTTTTTCATGAGAGCGTTTTTGAACCGCTGCTCTTAAAAACTCCTCACACTACGAACATGGGTTCACCCCCGCTCTTCTCTTCCTCTCGCTTGGACGAGAAGAGAAGAACATTGTCGACCCTAACGAACAGTAATAATAAGCACTTGTTTTTTCAAGCGTTCCTCGCGTCCGTGTTCTTGCTCCTCTTGGCGCTGACGACGAACACGAGTACCATCGACGACGACAACAGAAACGCCGGCTTCGGGGAAGATGTTGAGAATTTCGCTCGGAAAATCGACGCGCAAAAACTGATGAAACAGATCCAAAACCAACACGGCGGCGCGTACGAAGACGAGGACTCGAAGAAAGCGGTGAATTACGCGGTGAAGTTGGATATTTTATCGCACGATGCGGAGTTGAAAGCTATAAAGTTGATGCGAGAGAGAGACGCGTTGTTGCGAGCGTTGGATGCGAACGATAAAAATTCCGGGTCGTTGGACGAATTCGCCGGGGAGGATTCGAGCGGGTTCGGGATGTCTTCTGTATCCGGGAAGAGTTTGAGTTATAAGAAAATGAGCAAGCAGGTGAATTTATGCAACGAAGATGGGACGAACGTGAACTGTCCGAAACGTGCGAACGTGATTGAGGAAGAAGAGTCGTCTTCGTTTCCGAAGGTGTTCGTCTACGACGTGCCGAAACAATTGACGAGCGAGTTAGCGAAGAGGTACGGACGATGCGAACGCGACCAGTACGGAACGGAAATTTGGTTCCATAGAAACTTTAGGGACGATAAAAATGGCGTCCGGACGATGAATCCAGAGGAGGCGGATTTGTTCTTCGTGCCGCAATACGGCGAGTGTTTCTTGTGGTCGAGAGAGATGTTGAGACACGAGAACCAAGGGCAAGCGATGGAGGAAACGAACGAGTATTTTTTGGAAGTTTTATCGCACGTGAAAGGAAAATTGCCGTATTTCAATCGCACGGACGGAAGAGATCATATTTTCGTCTTTGCCGGGGCGAGAGGACCGACGATTTTTCGAGATTGGCAAAAGGAAATACCGCACTCGATTTATTTAACGCCGGAAGGCGATCGGACGTTACCTCAGTTTGACACGTGGAAAGATATCGTCATCCCGGGTTTAGAGTACGACAAACGAATGTATTTGGAAGAGCATCGAAACGAGTTGGTGACGAATCCTCCGAAGCGGAAAATATTAGCCATGTTCCGCGGCACCATCGACCACCCGGCTGGGTTCGCGTACAGTAAAGGTTTGCGCCCGAAACTGAAAAAAATCTTCCAAAACGCCACCGACGTCATCTACGATACCAAAATCAAAGATTGCGACCGGGACTGTTACGTCCGCGAAATGACGGAATCTGTGTTTTGCTTGAACCCATTAGGTTGGACCCCTTGGACGCTCCGTTTCTACCAAGCCGTGATGACTCGATGCATCCCGATTATCATCGCCGATAACATCGAATTCCCGTTCGAATCCGAAATCAACTACAGCGAATTCGCGTTGAAAATTCCAGAAAAGGACGTCTCAGACATTCTAGAAACCATGAGAGACATGCCAGAGGAAGAGCGCGAACGGCGTCGTCGATACATGGACAAAATCTGGAAACAATTCACCTACCAGCGACCGGCGGAAATCGGCGACGCGTATTACTCCACCGTGAAAGAGTTGGCCAGAAAAGTCCGCGCGCACAAGAAATACGGTCGCGAAAGCTTTTGGTGACTTTGACGACGATCGACGAAAGTGTTGTTTTCAACGAACCCGGCGTGTTGCACGCATCATTTGTACTAAATAATATATAGAAGAGAGAGAGAGAGAGAGAGAAAAGTAGAGAACAGATGATGATACCTATTAGCGGATGTTTAGCAACGTAGCAGCTCTATGAGCAATCAGCAAAAAAGCAGCCTTTTTTTGAATTTTTTCCTCTTTTTCAAAATCCGCACAAAACGAAGAAACACGAGAACACGCTTTTAACGCATCTCGTCGCATACATCTCCCGCCCGTTTTATTCCTCGAAGAAGAAGAAGAAGAAGAAAACGAACTCGCGATGATGGTGGATCCATCACTGCCAGATCACCCTCCCGCTGATCCGCCAGTATCAGCAGCTAAAGCAAAATCGACTCAAATCTCGCGAAGGGAAGCGCGAACGAAATTGCGAATGATGGAAACCGACATCGAGCTCCACCGGGAAGAGATGCGACAAAGCGGCTCTCGGAAACTCGCCGTGATGGCCGAGAAAGTCGACGAGAATTACCGCCTCGCAAACATCGGAGGCATGAGAACGCGAGAGCAAGAGATGGATTTGAAAAACGTCAGTCGTCTCGCCAGCATCGGGGTAGATATGAGTAAAGATTTGAACCAAAACGGACGAAGTCGATTTACGGTCAGGCAAGTGGTGAACGGATTGACGAGTTTGTTCATGCGAGGGAGAGTTCCAAACGAACAGACGTTAGCCGAAGACGACGCGGAATTCGTCAGCCACGGGGCCATGGATTGGGCAGAGCTGGGAGATTTTGCCAGTAAATATTACTTCGAGGTGGAGACGTTGGATTTTATGTGAGTAGTGTGTTCTCGTTCTTCTTTGTGTCTTCTTTGTCTTCTTCGTTTGCGCGAGATGCGCGTAGTTTCATCGCCTTTCTGTTTGTTCACGCACACGCTCACCTTCTTTCCTTCTTTTAACAACTTAAACACACACACAAACACATGTACTTAAAACAGGAACGGCGTCATGAACACGGAAATTAAAGAACGGAAAATGACCCAACGACAACAAAGAGTCCCTCTCGGCGAGTTGGCGAGACCGGAGGAGTTAGAATCGACGAAGAACGACCACGAGAAGACCACCGCAAAGATTATGCAAAAAATGGTCAAAGAGTTGAACAAGTTTCCTAATAACGAATGCCCAGTCGTCGACTTGGTGTTCAACGGACAATCGTTCGCGCAGTTTATAGAAAACGTCTTCACGTTGTCGTTTCTAGTCTCGCAAGGACAAGTGTCGATTAGAAGCGAGCAAGGCAAACCGTCGATGGTGAGAAGAAATACGAGCGAGGAACAAGAGAAAACGGAGAAAGAGGAAAGAGCGGCGCACGTGATGGCGATAGACGTGCAAGGCTGGAAAGAGTTGTGCAAACAGAGGAAGAATAAACCCGGGATCATGCCGCACAGAAAAGAAGCGACGCAAGAAGAGCTAATGGGAACGGGAAAGCTCGTCTCGCCGACCAAGAATAAAACACCGAAACAAAAACGCGCCGCCGGAAACGACGACGACGACGACGGCGGATTCACGATCCAGTCCATCATCGAAGACGACGACAGGCAGCAGCACCAGCAGCATTCAAAGAAACCGACGACGACTAAAAAAAAGCTCTCGGACCGGACCAACAGCGACGAAGAGCGAGCCGCCTCGTTGGAGCCGCCGGCCAAGAGAAGAAATAGTAAGAAAGCGACGCCGCCAAAGAGATCAAAGATGAGAACCATCGTCGAAGAATGAGACACAGAATATTAAGAAGAAGAAGAGAGGAGAGAAGAAGAGAGTAGAGTTGTAAAATCAGAGACCGAAAAGACATTTTCACGCACAACAACGCAAAAGTACATTGACTTCTTCTTTTCTCTCGTGAGTCAACACACATGATATTTTTCTCTGAATTGCTCACTTTTTTCTCCACTCCTGCTCCTCCTATACATCTACTCCTACTCCAGAACGACTACTCTTACTCCTCAGATCGAGTAAATGCGCGCCGCCGCCTTCGCTTTTTGTCCACAGAAGACGACGGAAACGACGCCTTTTCGCGTCTTTGAACAACGAAGAAGACATCATCAGCATCAACGAATCGGCCGCCACTTTATAACGGAATTTTACCGACGAAAACGACGGCCATCCTCCTCCTTTTCCGCTTTGTCTTCTTCCTCCGAGATGCCAAAAACCACCCCAGAGTCGTTAAAGCGATTACAAAACGGATCCGACGTCCGAGGGGTCGCGTTAGCGGGCGTGGAAAACGAACCGATCACCATCACGCCAGAATCGGTGTTTTGCTTAGGCTGTGCCTTTGTGGATTGGTTGAGAGAGACAGAAAAATGTACCAATAATCCAATGTGTACGGTTGGCATCGGCCGAGACCCGCGATTGTCCGGACCGTCGTTGAAAGATGCGTTCGCGCGTGGCGTACAATTTAAAGGCGGCGTTGCGATTGATTGCGAGTTATCGACGACGCCGGCGTGTTTCTTCGCCACGGTGAGCAACCGCGAGCTCGGGCCGGCGTACGAAGGGTGCGTGATGCTCACGGCGAGTCATTTACCGTTTAATAGGAACGGGATTAAGTTTTTTACCAAAGATGGAGGGCTGGATAAGAAAGATGTTGGGTTTATGTGCGAAAGAGCGGCTGAATATATCGCCGAAGCGGAGAAGGAGATGGCGAAAGGCGGAGAGGCGAAGATCGAATCGAGACCGTACATCGACAAATACAGTTCGATTTTGAGAGACAAAATTATCAAAGGGATTAACGATGGGACGAACGAACCGTTAAAAGGGTTTAAGATTGTCGTGGACGCTGGGAACGGAAGCGGTGGGTTTTTCGCGACGAAAGTTTTAGAACCGTTAGGGGCGGACTGTACCGGGTCTCAGTTTTTAGATCCGGACGGGATGTTTCCGAACCACGCGCCGAACCCGGAGGAGAAAGAGGCGATGGAATCCGCGACGAAAGCGGTTTTGGCGAGTAAAGCGGATTTAGGGATTGTTTTCGATACCGACGTCGATCGATCTGCGGTGATTGATTCGTTCGGGAAGGAAATCAACCGGAATAAGTTGATTGCGGTGTTATCGCACATCGCTTTGCAAAAAGAACCGGGAAGCACGATTGTGACGGATTCAGTCACCTCTTCCGGGTTGAAAACATTCATCGAAAGTAAAGGTGGGATACACTTGCGGTACATGCGAGGGTATAAAAACGTAATCAACAAAGGCATCGAGTTGAATTCGAAAGGTATCAACGCGCCTTTAATGATTGAAACTTCCGGCCACGGCGCGATGAAAGAAAACTACAACTTGGACGACGGCGCGTATTTAGCGGTGAAGATAATCATCGAGGCGGTGAAGAGGAAGAATGCAGGCGGTGGTGGTATTGGCGAGATTTTAGAGAGTTTGAAAGAACCGTTGGAGTCCTCGGAGGTTCGATTGAAAATAGCAAACCCAGAGTTTAAAAAAGTTGGTTCAGACGTCATCGAACAGTTTAAGCAAGCGATCGAAAGCGGGTATTTCGAACCGAATTTTGTCTGCGCGAAGGAAAACTTTGAAGGCATCCGAGCCGAAAGTGAAGCCAAAGGGTGGTTCCTCTTGCGTTCGTCGTTACACGACCCGGTGATGGTGTTGAACATTGAAAGCGACGAGGAAGGCGGCGTGAAAAAATACGCCGAGCAAATCGTGAAATGGTTCGAGGAGAAGAAGTTTGCAGACGTCGACGCGTCTGCCATTGCAACGATTTAAAGAAGTGCACCACGTTTGCATACACATTCTACACGTAGGTATAAGAATACGAGCGCCGCGCGCGAAAGAAGCATAAATGTTGTTGTATTCAACCATTTCAATTTTTTCTTAAAATCAAGACAAGGATTTTATAACAAACTATGAATAATACTTTCCCTAATACTACTGCTTTTAACCAATGGTATCATCGAAAATGTAAAACCGAATGATAATGTTTACCCGCCTCTACCGAACGCCGGTCTCTCCGAGCGGTAGCCTTCGCGGTCCCCGCCTCGGCCGCCGCCGCGGCCGCCGAAGCCGCCGCGGCCGCCGCCGCCGCGGCCGGCGTCGGCGCCCGGTCTTTCCCCAGCCGGTCTCGCGGACTTCTTCAACGTGTCCGGAACGACGTCCGGCCCTAAGTTCAGGTACTCTCTCAAGTACTCGATGCCTTCGTTGGTCAAGTAATAGTAATAGTACTGCCACGAGAAGATTTCCTTGACGTACTCTTTACTCTTGAACGATTGCATGAGCTTGATGACTTGCAAATTCGGCACCGGAATGTCCGGGTGTTGCGGCAAAGAGTAATCTTTCTTCGCGTAGACGACGCCCTCTGTTTAAACATCGCAGAAAGAGATTAAGAGAGAACGAGAGCAAAAGTCAGCACACATCATCAAAGAGAGAGAGAGAGTTATAATAAAAGGTTTATTGGAATTTTGATCCATTTTAGGGCCAAAGTTGATGAATGATGAGAGAGAGATATATGTTACCTTTAAAGAGGTACTTGTACACCTCGTTTCTGTTCGCTTTGGAAATTAACATATTTGTTCTTCTTCTTCTACGTTTTTGTTCAACAAGACTTCTTCTTCTTATTAAAGCGTGTGTAAAGTCTCTATGCCTTTTAGCGAACGAAGGCTGGCGTTGTGTTTTGTGGAGGAGATGATGTCTGAGAGGCGAGAAGGAGGGTTTTTGAGCTCTTCTGTGTTTTAGGGTTTGTATACAACCCTAAATGCTAAAGCAAAGAAAATTCAAAAAGTTTCATGAGAAAGCGCAGCACAAAAAGAAGAGAGAGAGAGACGAGATGATGGACGACGGAGCGTTCGAGGACGAGGAGGAGGAATTCGACGACGACGACGAGAGATACGTACCAACACTCCAACAGACGTTATCAAAACTTCGCTCGCGACGAGATGCCGCGCGAGAAAACAAGCACGGGTTGAGATCTTCCGCGCTCTTTTTCGCGGAAAATTGTTGCGTCATGAGCAGCGCGTTAGTCAAGTTCGTCGTGAAGAAGAAGAAGAAGAAAAAGATGAAGATGAAGAACGAAGATGAAGAAGAAACGCACGATTTTGCGACGACGACTTTGACGACGTTCGAACGGGAAAAGAAATCGGACGTGTACGCGTTCGCGTCCATTCTCCACGAGGACGGGCAACACGCGCGAGCGATGGAAATCATGAAGAAGAAGAAAGGAGAAAGAGGAGGAAACAAAGAAGAGGAAAACTATTTAGACGAGTTCGGAGAGATGAGCGTGTTAGCCAGTCGGTGCTTGTATAAATCGAGGAAATTCGAGGAGTGCTTGAAAATGTGCGAGTTGGACGGTTTGGTGGATTTCGGAGGGCAGTCGTCGAATCACGCGTTTACCGGGGACGTGGTCGGAGCGAACCACGTGGGGACGCCCTCGGTGTATAATAATAACAACAGCGTTCTTAACGGAGACGACGAGGATGGCAGAGATTTAGTGGCGATGAAACAGGACGACGGACTGGACCAGTTAAGAGCTATATCGGCACACGTTCGCGGGAAGGTGCACGACCAGTTGGACGCTCGAAACGCGAGCGCGAGATGGTTCCAAATCTCTCTCATCTTAGATCCGATGTTGTACGATAGTTACGAAGCGTTGACGAAATCGCACGCGCTGCCGATGAAGAAAGAGAAAGAGGTGGTGCAGAGTTTGCGATTCGAGGAAGGGGACGAGTGGATGCGAGCGATGTACGACGCGATTGCGGGACGGTTCGAGGAGGACGATTTTGGCGCGGCGTTGAGAGATTCGACGAATACTTTTTCTACGAGAGGAGGAGGAGGAAGAAGAGGAGATAGGCTCAGAAGCGCAGCGACGCCGCCAGTGAAAGGAAGTCCGGCAAAGACGCTTTCGCCGTCCAGGAGGAGCCCGAGGAAGAAGACGCAGATGCAATCGCAACAACACAATCAATCGACGCCGGTCTCGGGAGTCACGACGGGGACGACGACGTCCTTTTCCTCTCCAGAGCTCGAAATCTTGCGTGACGCGCCTTTTCTGCGTGCGAAACGCGCCGAATGGCTTTACAACAGAGGCGAAACGCGCAAGTGTTTCGAAGAGATGCAAAGAATAGCCGCTAAATCGTCCGCGCCGTCGAGATTCGACGTGGAATCGTTGCCGGCGTACCTCGCCTCGGCGGTGGATTTGAAGAAATCGAACGATTTGTACAAGATTGCGCACGATTTAACCGCTTTGTATCCCAAACACGCGATTTCTTGGTACGCGGTCGGATGTTATTACCTCGTCGCGAAGCGATTCGACGACGCGAGACGGTATTTCGGGAAATCGACAGTTGCAGACCAAGCGTTCGCGCCGGCGTGGATCGCGTTCGGCCACGCTTTCGCCATGCAAGACGAATCCGACCAAGCCGTCGCGGCGTATCGAACTGCCTCGAGATTGTTTCCAGGTATGCACGTTCCCGTTTTGTGCGCCGGGATGGAATACAGTCGCGGTTCGAACAACGCTTCCTTTGCGCGAAGCTTCTTCGAAAAAGCGGCGGAATTGAATCCGACGGACGCTTTGGTCCAAAACGAGTTGGGCGTTTCCGCGTACAAACGAAAAGAATATTTAGAAGCCGAGCAGTTTTTGAGAGACGCGCTGTGGCTAGCCACTGGAGGAGGATCTAGCACGAGCATTAGCACGAGTCCGTCGCCGCAACATGCCACGGTCAAATCGGAAGAACACGACGTCGTCGCGTTAGCCTCTCGATTGAGCTCGCAAAAGTTGGAGCGTTGGGAGCCGTGCGTCGTGAATCTGGCGCATTGTTTGCGAAAACTGAAACGATTCGAAGAATCCATCGCGTGTTACGAACAAGCCATCGCGTTGCGGCCGAATATCTCGTCCACGCACAGCGCGCTAGGTTTCGCGTACCAAATGAAAGCGAATTTTCTGGACGTGACGAGTTTAGAAAACGCGGTGGCGAGTTACCACAAAGCGCTGGGTTTAAACCCATTGTGCGAGTTCTCTCAAGAAATGTTAGAGTTGTGTTTGATCGATATCGCTGCGGTAAAATTACCTCGATACGTGCCGCACGATGAGTACGACGATAACCCGATCGATTTGAGAGATTTGAATAACAGGGAAGGAGGATTCGAAATGTACGATCAAGACGAGGACGACGAGGAGATGGAGGAATAAACAACAGTAGTAGCATTTCAAAGAAAAACGAGTAGTAGGTGTATTATTAGTATCTGAGTACCTCCAGGTACCTGGTACCTTGGTTAGTATTAATTGTCTTTCTCCCTTCCTATCTCTCACACACACACACGTTTATCATAATCAGTCCTCGCTCGTCACAAGTCACAAGAGAAGTCGTTTAAAATATTATAAGATGTTCTCAATCCACATTCTTTTCAACAACGGTGCCATGACTAAAGCGATGACGCTCATCAACTTGATCAAGATGTTCAAACTCGGCCCGCTGGTATCTTTGAACGGGTCACCAACCGTATCGCCAACTACTGCCGCTTTATGGCACTCCGAGCCTTTCCCGCCGTGCGCGCCCGCCTCGACGTACTTTTTGCAGTTGTCCCACGCGCCGCCGGCGTTGGCCATCATAATCGCCATCGTCGATCCAGAGACGATACTTCCCGTCAAAACGCCCGCCAACGCTTCCGGTCCCATAAAAATACCAACCATGATTGGCACAATCACCGCCATCACGCCCGGAGCGACCATTTCTTTCAAACTCGCTCTCGTCGCGATGTCGACGCACGCGGCGTAATCCGGTTTCACCAAACCTTCCAAGATGCCGTTGCGGAACTGTCTTCGAACTTCTTCGATGATCGACCCCGCGGATCGACCGACCGCTAACATGGTGAACCCAGAAAATACGAACGGCAAGACCCCGCCGATTAACAAACCTGGCATGACTTTCGCGTTGGCGATGATATCGACGGACAAATCCGTGCCTTTCACCGAAACGGCTTTTTGAAATGCCGTCAACAACGCCAAAGAGGTCAACACCGCGGACCCAATGGCAAACCCTTTACCAGTTGCCGCGGTGGTGTTTCCTAAACCATCTAAAGCGTCCGTTCGGTCTCTGATTTCAGGCGGCATCTCCGCCATTTCCGCGATGCCGCCGGCGTTATCCGCCACCGGTCCGTACGCGTCCGTGGCTAACGTGACGCCCAACGTGGACAACATCCCAACCGCGGCAATCGCGACGCCAAACACACCCGTCAAGGACATAGAAACAACAATCGCTATCACAATAATCACAATCGGCGGCGCCGTGGAAAACATACCGACGGCCAAACCTTGAATCAAAACCGTCGCGGGCCCCGTCTCCGCCGCCGCGGCGATACTTCTCGTCGGCCAAAACGCGTGCGACGTGGAATACTCCGTCGCAGCGCCAATCAAAACACCCGACAACAGCCCAGTGAAAACGGTAAAATAGACTTTCAAAGGCGTCGCGATCCCAATCGCCGGAATCACGAACCCGCAGAACATCAACACGCACAAACTCGCGGAAATCGTTCCGTTGCGCATCGCCGTCAATAACTGCTCTTGGCTCGCGCCTTCTTGCGTTCTCACGAACAACGTACCAATAATCGCGCAGAAAATGCCCCCACCGGCGATATAAAACGGCAACGCAACCCCTCGTTGGCCGTGAATTTCTAACCCTAACGTTGCCGCGGCGATGATCGACCCGACGTACGACTCGAACAGATCCGCGCCCATACCGGCGACGTCCCCGACGTTATCCCCGACGTTATCCGCAATCGTCGCCGGGTTTCTGGGATCGTCTTCCGGAATCCCCGCTTCCACTTTACCAACTAAATCCGCCCCAACGTCGGCGGCTTTCGTATAAATCCCCCCGCCGACTCTCGCGAACAGCGCGATTGAACTCGCGCCGAACCCAAACCCAGCCAAAGTCGTCAACGCCTCTTGCGCGCTATTCTGCGTGTATTCGAAGAAAATAAACGCCACAGCTAACCCCAAAATACCAAAAGAGACCACTAACATCCCCATAACCGTCCCGGTGTTAAACGCCACCCGCAACGCCGGATCCAATCCGTGCACCGCCGCCGCCGCCGTTCTCACGTTCCCTCGAACGGCGATGCTCATCCCCATCCACCCCGTCGCCGCGCTCAACCCAGCTCCAAAAACAAAGCACACCCCCGTTGCAAACGAAATCCCCACCGAGACGAACAAAAACGTCACCGCACAAAACACCGACAGCCATTTATACTCCGTCGCGAGAAACGCTCTCGATCCTTCCTGAATAGCCGAAGCGATCTCTTGCATTCGCGCGTTCCCAGCCGGTTGCGCGAGCACAGACTTCGCCAACTGAATCGCATACACCAACGCGCAAATACCCGCGAGTGCGCTGAACGTGCACGCCCACGCCGCGACGTTTTCTTGCGGCATTAAATTAAAACTATTATTATTATTATTATTCGTAGTACTGCTCTCTTCTTCTTCTTTCGAACGCATGGAGACGATTTGCGCGACCGTCACGATGCCCCAAATCACAGACAAACCGGTCAGACCGCCTCGGCCGGAAAGTTGCGTCACTTCTTTGCTTATCGTTTCCAACGCGTTGCCTTTGCCGATCACGCCGGAGTTGGACGCCACCATCACCATTTTTTTCGTGTGTCTCTTCTTTATCTCTTCTGTTTCTTCTTCTTTGTCTTCTTCTTTGATGAGTTATATCAGATATAATAAAGATTATGTTCTGTTCTTTCTCAAAGAGGAGCCATTTTTGGCCGCAAAATTAAAAAAAGCACAAAAAAATATCCTGAACTCTTCTGTCTGCTTTTTTTTTCCTGTTTCATGCTTTTTCCTCCTGTTTTTTTTGCTTTTTTTTGGCTTCTCTTTCTCTTCTGCTGCGCTTTCTGCAAAAAAACGTTCTTCTCAGAGTTGCTATTCGCTCTTGTTTGTTGTTGCGACACTCAAAATCACATCACAGAAGAAGAAGAACATCATGCCTCCTCCTCCTCCTCCCACCTTTAGGAGTGAAAAAGTGGTGACCACGATCAACGCGGCGACTCAGGCGACGCACACGAAGTTCGTGTCGCCTCAATCGACGCCTAAGGGGAGGAGGGAAAAGAAAAATGATGACGATGAGACGCCAGAGCCACCAGGTGTTGATGATGATGATATGAACGACGACGTGGAAATGATGACGATGAAAGAGACGGAAGAAACGGAGCAAAAGGAGGAAAAGAAGAGGAGAGAGGGAGAGGCAGTGACGTCGTCGTCGTCGAAATTTGGTCATCAGCATCATCATCCTCAGGAAAAAGCAGCAGAGAACAACGACGACGATTCCAACGAAAACGTTCAAATCCACGCGCGGTTGATGGAAATGTTAAAACATTACGTGAAAATAGGCCAAGCATCGGGCGTTCCGGGGAAAGACGTTCCGGTGGATTTAATCGCCAAAGCGTTCGTGAGTTTAGGGAAAGCGATTGGTAACGAGGAGAGCGACGACGTCGTCCTCGACCGTCGGAAAATTTTAGACCGAGAGATGGCGAAGTACGAGCAAGACGTGGTGCGGAAGTTGAAACACGCGGAACGAGCGGCGGAGAGAGAAATCACGACGTACGAAAAAGAGTTGGCGCGTTTAGAGAAGAAGTTCATGGAGACGGAAGAGGAGGTGAAAAGGTTGAAATCAGAGGTGAAAGCGTTGAGAGAGGATGGGAAATCGGAAGTTCGCAGAGAAAAATTGAGAGCGGAGATTGGCGAATTGCCGGAGAAGAAAGTCTCGGAGCGGACGTTGAAAGCGCTGGAAGAGGAAATCGCGCGGTTAGAAAAAGAAAACCTAGACGAGGAAAAAGAAACGAACGAAGCGCTGGCGGCTTTAGAAACCGCGCTCGCGAGCATCACGAAACTCCCGGGAGAAATCGAAGACGTCGTCGTCGTCGAAGCCGTCGTCGAGAATACGAATAAAAACGCCAACAATACTCACCAAAGCGGCGCCGGGACGACGACGATTCAGACGACGAGAGAAGAGCGAGAACAAAAAGAAGACGCACCGATGCTCATCCAAGACGCCGCCGAGGACGGCGAGATTGTATAACATAAGGGCAACAAAGAGAGAGAAAGAGAGAGTTTCTGTAGGAATAGCAGCACGTGTAGACGTATTTAGAACTCTGTACTTTAAAAAAGGAAAAATTCTTTCGCTCGTTTTCTCAATCTCACTCGCTTTTTTCGCTTCAAGGATTGAAAGCGAGGAGGAAGGAAATTGATGGCTGTCATTCACTCCTGAGTATGGTGAGATGGTTTTTTAGCTCCTCGAGAAATTAAGATTAAAAACGAAAAGAATATCCAATCGTCACTCACGCGCGCTTTGTTTCTTCCCTATACACGCACGCGCACACACACGCGCGAGAAACGAGAGACGAGAGAGTACTCACTCCTCGGTTGCGTGACAAAAGTCGTCGTTCTCTTCTTTGAAATTTGATTTTTTTTAAAGAAAAACTTTTCTTGTTGGTGGGTTTTGATGCCATTGCAAGGAGGCGCAAACTCTTCTTCTGTAGTTCTGGAAGAAATCATGGGGTCTTTACTCATCATCACTCCGGCGATTTTCGGCTTAATCTTTGCGTTTTTTATGTACAAGAAGATCAACAGGATACAGTTGTACCGAGCCACGCGAGGGCAGGACGACGATGACTTGTTGATGCGACGAATGGAATCAGTCGGGGATGAACTCGAATCCGGTGCCAATGGCGGGGATCAATATCGCAAGTTGAGGCAGATTTACCGGGATATTCAAGAAGGGGCGAAAGCGTTTTTGGCCGCTGAATATCGCATGTGCGTGTACTTCTTGGCCGCTATGGGCGTGTTCATTTCCATTTTTGTCTCCAGAACGGACGATGGATGGGACTTCAAAGTTGGCTCCCTCACGGCGTTCGCGTTTGTGGTCGGCGGCGTCACGAGTATGGTTTCCGGCTACATCGGCATGATGATCGCGGTCTTTTCCAACGCTCGATGCACGATGAGTGCGGCGAAAGATAACAACAGCGAAGCGTGGAAAGAATCGTTCAATTGCGCCTTTAGAGGTGGGGCAGTTATGGGTTTCGCGTTATCCGGTTTGGGATTGTTGGTGATGTACTTCATCATGATTTGCTACTCCGGCGCGTTTAGCATTCAAGGCGGCGAAGCGGTCAAACTCTTCGAGTGCATCGCCGGTTTCGGTTTGGGTGGATCATCCATTGCCATGTTCGGAAGAGTTGGCGGTGGGATTTACACCAAAGCTGCGGATGTTGGCGCGGATTTAGCCGGGAAAGTTGTCGCGGGTATCCCGGAGGACGATCCCAGAAATCCGGCGACGATTGCCGATAACGTTGGCGATAACGTCGGTGACGTTGCCGGTATGGGTTCTGATTTGTTTGGTTCTTTCGCGGAAGCGACGTGCGCTGCTTTAGTCATCGGTGCGGAATCTGTGGATTTAGTTTCCGCTGGTTGGGATACGTTGATGTTTCCGTTGTACATCTCGTCCATCGGCATCTTGGCGTGCGCCGCGGTGTCTTTTATCGCTACGGATTTAGACCCGGTCAGAAACGAAGCGAGCGTGGAACAAGTGTTGAAGAAACAGTTGACATTTTCCACGCTTGCGATGACGATTTGCGTGTACCCGTTGTGCCGCATCTTCATGCCGCAAGAATTTTACTTGGGCGGTAGAACCTTTGCCGTGGCGTGCGTGGATGGCGTCGTCTCTTCCAAGTGCGTCACGAATGGTCCGCACGCCGCGTTTGCGTGCATCGCCGCTGGTCTTTGGGGTGGTTTGATAATTGGCTTTGTCACTGAATACTACACGTCGCACTCGTACGCTCCGGTGAGAGAAGTCGCGAGATCGACGGAAACCGGCGCCGCGACGAACATCATCTACGGCTTAGCGTTGGGTTATAAATCGTGCGTGATTCCAATCACCATGCTTGCGCTCTGCGTGTTCATCGCCTTTTCTATGGCAGACATGTTTGGCGTCGCTTTGTGCGCGTTGGGTATGTTAGGTACGTTGCCAACCTGCTTGGCGATTGACGTGTACGGTCCGATTTGCGACAACGCCGGTGGCATCGCCGAAATGGCGGAACTTCCGGAATCGGTCAGGGACAAGACAGACGCGTTAGATGCGGCCGGTAACACGACCGCAGCGATCGGTAAGGGGTTCGCAATTGGCTCCGCGGCGTTGGTATCGTTGGCTTTGACGGCGGCGTTCGTCACGCGATCGAAAGTTCTCGAAAACGGCGTCAACATGCTCAACCCGGTGGTCTTTGCGTTCTTGCTCATCGGAAGTATGCTTCCGTATTGGTTCTCTGCGATGACCATGAAGTCGGTCGGTATTGCTGCCATGGAAATGGTGAAGGAAGTCAAGAGACAGTTCGATACCATCCCGGGTTTACTCGAAGGTGCCCCAGGTCACGCGCCGCCGGATCACGCCAGATGCATCAAAATCTCCACGGACGCGAGTTTAAGAGAAATGATTCCGCCGGCATGCCTCGTCATGGCCGCGCCGATCATCACGGGCACCTTGTTTGGCGTCGAAGCCGTCGTCGGTTTACTCGCCGGTGGGTTAGCATCCGGCGTGCAGCTCGCCATCTCCGCCTCGAACACGGGCGGTGCCTGGGATAACGCCAAGAAGTACGTCGAAAAGGGTGGCTTGTACATTGACGTGCCGAAGCGTTCGCGCGCGAGAGACGATCCAGAGGACGGACCGTTTACGGGAGAGATTTTAAGAAACATGGACGGGTCCATGATTATGATTTCGGAGAGACAGAAGAAAGGGTCGGAGTGCCATAAAGCCGCGGTTGTTGGTGATACCGTCGGCGATCCGTTGAAGGATACCAGCGGACCGGCGTTGAATATTTTGATGAAATTGATGGCGATTTTGAGTCTCGTGTTTTGCGACTTTTTCATGTCCATCAACAACGGCACTGGATGGTTTGCGATCCCGAGAGCGACGATTGGAGCCGCCTCGAGTTTCTAATTGAAAAAGAACGAGAATAATAAGAAAGAGGATATTAATAATTAAAGTGAACTACAGAATATATATTCAACAACAACGCATTGATCGCTCTATTTCAATTCGATATCTTCTCCTGAAATTTTAAACTCATCCGGTCGCATTTTCACAAAGTCCTTGAACTTCATCGCTATCGACTGCGGCTTTTTCACCTTCCCAGCCAAGGCGGCCATCTTTGTCTTCCCGTGCGCTTTCAAGTACTTGATCAAATCGATGGTGTATTGTTCGGCGTTTTTCTTCGTCGCAGTTTCTGGCGTTTTCTCTTCTTTCTTCTCTTCCTCCTCTTCCAAAGATGAAGAAGACGAGCTGCCGCTGCTGCTGCTACTGCTACTACTAGAAGACTCATCTTTTTCTTCTTCTTCTTCTTCTTCTTCTGATGATGATGATGACTCGTCCGAAGACGCTTCTTTCTTTGGTTTTTCTAAGATTTCCTTTCGCGTAGAAGCCGGCGATTTCACTTTTTTCTGGCTGGTGCCCTTGACTGGCTCTTCTGATTCCGACTCAGATGATTCGTCTTCACTGTCGGATTCAGATTCTGGTTCGCTCTTCTCATCTGCTTTTCTCTTTTTTGTTGCCGTGCTTCCTGGACTCGCCGCCGCAGGTTTCTTCGCCGTGCCTTGAATATCTTCTTCTTCCGATTCCGATTCCGATTCCGATTCCGATTCCGACGAAACCGGATCAGCAAACTCTTTCTTGAGCTGCGTCTGGATTTTCTTCTTGAGCTCCTCGTCTCCTTCCTCCTCGTCGTCGGATTCAGATTTAGATTCTGATGAGGAGGAAGAAGAAGAAGAAGAAGAAGAAGAATCTTCATCTTCATCTTCATTGTCATCACTAGATTCTGAAGCGGATTCTCGAAGCATTTCTTCCTCCGTAACTTTCGCCAACGCCTCGTCGAACATTCTTTCTTCCTCCGAATCGCTTTGAAAGAGCTCGGCGTCTTTAGGCAAATTCTTCGGATCGAAGCGCTTGTCGTATTCGTACTCTCCTTCTGATGATTCCGATGATGATTCTTCTTCTCTTTCTTCTTCGCTTTCATCGGACGACGACGACTCCTCGTCTTCGTCGTCGTCATCGTCTTCCTCGGCATCATCATCATCATCATCACTTCCTTTGTCTCCGTGCTCCAAAACGGCTTCCTCCGTTAACTTTTCAATCTCATCGTCGCTCATTTCTACGAAATCCTCCTCTCCGTCGCTTAAATCTTCGTCCGTCTCTTCGTCTTCGCTCGCGAAATCCGCGTCCTCTTCCTCGCTATCGCTCGACGACGTATCCATCATCGCTCTCTCCGCCGCCATATCTTCAAACAGCTCGTCCTCCATCTCCTCGTCTTCGTACTCCTCCATCTCTTTCTCGAGATTGTTCCCTCTCACTCGTCCGTCCATTCTCCACCCGGTCACGTGCGCGTCCACGTTCCCGCTGTTCTTCATTATGAACGTATCCGAGAGCACGACGTCCAACGAAAACTGTTCCGTTTTCCCTCGTCGTAACGTCGCCAGGAAAATCTCCTTCGCGCCGTTCACGCCGACGTCTTCCACGACCGAAAGAATCGCGTGATGATTTTTTTTTGTCTCCTCCTCGGAAGTACTGCTCCCTAACGCGACTAAGGATAAACTCACGTGTTCCTCGTCGTCCTCGTCGATATCCACCCGGACTGATTTTCCAGCCTCGATGATGGTGCCCCAGAATTCGAGCTGCTCCGATGTCGCCATTTTAGATTTAGAGTTGTTGTTGTTTCTCTCGGCAGATTATAGGAGTAGTATTGGTGGCAGAGAAAACACAAAGAAAGCGCTTTATTATTCGTTTCTTTCTTTCTCTCCTTCTCTCCGCTCTGTTTGTTTGAGTCGCTTCTTCTTTCGATGAAGACACTACTCTTTATAAAGATTATAAAAGAATGCGATGATTTTTTATGACGGCGGAAAGAGGCAGAGAGAGGGACACACTCGTACGAAAATTTTTCAACCTTCTCGAGCGGAACCTCCTCAAATTATCCTTCGTCGAAACAAAACAAAAAAACAAAAAATTTATCACTAGTCACAAAAAAAAGCGAGAAGAGAGAGAGCAAAAGCAACCCCCACCAAAAAAAACAAAAAAAACAAAAAAAAACAAAAAAGCTGCTTGATGCACAAAAATCTCTTTTCCTCCTCCTCAAAAAATTCTCTCTCTCTTCTTTCCTTGCGCGGCCCTTATAGAAACTAATAATGGGCCGCTTCTTCTTCGGGGGGCGAAACAACGCGGAGAAGATGATGAACAACAACAAAAACAGAGAAGTGATCAACGAACACTCCGGATTACTCTTAAACCGAGACCAGAGACCCGTCGGAGGGAGATTAGAGTACGTGGATTTGAATACGACGAAGAACGATGGGAAAATCAAGCCCCCGCGGTATACCAAAGTTGGGAATTTCGTGTTGCATCATCACGTTGCAAAAGAAGACCTCCTCGGGGCGAAGAAATCCGAAAGGAGCGCGAGTCAAAGCGAAATGAATAATGCTACTCGCAGGAGTGGTTATCCCGCGATGATGAAAGCATCCGCGGTCGTGGTTATGAGTTTGTGCTTCTTTTTGGTCGTCGCTGTCGGTGGGACGAAATACGTGCTCAGGAGCAGCAGTAACAACGCTTTGAACGCGAACACAAACGGTGAAAGTTCTTGGACGAGAAGTGCGTCCGTGCCTTCTTCTTCTTCTCGCTCTGCGTCGTCGTTTTCACCCTCGTATTCGTCGTCGAAAAACAACAAAAACATGAACGCGTTGATTGGTTTGCGCGAAGAGCCTTTCATCGACGCCAACGAGAAGTCGATCGCGAGCGAAGGCGTGTCTTTGGACGGATGGTTTCATATTTCCGCGTCTTTGTTCGTGCCTTCATCGATGGAGAGTAGTGGTGGTAGTGGGAGTAGTAGTAGTAGTAGTAGTAGTAGTAGTAGTAGTAGTAGTAACACGAACGATAAAAAAGCGTACGTGTTTCCACCGGCGTTGTCGAAACCGGACAAGAACTTTGGATGGAGCTCGGAGGGCGAATTGGGCGCCAAACTCGTCTCGCAAAAAGGCGAGAGCGTCGCCAGAGCGGCGTTTACCGCGCACAGACGAACGTTCATTACCGATAGCGACTTGACTGCGATCAAACGGTCCGGATTAACGCACGTTCGAGTTCCGATAACCTGGGCCATGTTTGCCGAGGATGAAGAGTTTGAAAGAGGAGAAGAGCTCGTCGTCGTGGATCCGATGTATCGAGATCGGATGTTCATTCAAGCCTCGAGAGAAGATTTACGGGAAATGGTGAAAAAAGTGAAGACGAATGATTTACGAGTCGTGTTGGCGCTGAAAGGTATGCCGGGTGGCGCGAGTAACGACGAAGGCGACGGCGCGTGGCCACACGAAGCGTCGTTTTTTAGAGAGTTTTCGAAGGTTTTAAGCGCCGAGGAGACACAAGAAGAAGAAGAAGAAGAGAGGAGGAAGAGCAGCAACGAAAACACCAACAGAAAGTTGTTGTTCGGTGGTGCGTCCTCCGGCTCGTCGTCGTCGTCAAATATGGGTAGCACTGACGGCGGGAACAAGAAACTCGTCAAGGCAAAAACAGTCGCGAAAACTGGCGAGACGGCGACGGCGAATTTCTTAAACTGGCTCGCCAATCTCGACGACGATTTGAAATCAACCGTCGTCGGCGTATCCTTAATCGACGCACCAACCGCAAAGGATCCGAAGCAAAGAGCAGCGGCGCTGACGTGGCTCGAACGAACGTCGCAGATGTACCGTGACATTATCGTCGACCCAATCGTAGAAGCGCGGGGCGCGGTCAACAAAAGCGGCAAGAACAACAAAAAGCAAGAGAAAGGCGAAGAAGCCTCCTTGCCGTTCTTACACGTGACCATGTCGCCGACGATGGGCATCGACGTCGACGAGATGGCAAAATGGATGCGAAAAACTTTCACGACGGACGAACGATCCACGTGGGCGGCTTTGGACGTGCAACACGCGTTCCCGAGAGGCGTCGGCGCGTGCGTCGGCGGCCCGTCGCGAGGGTGCGCGTTTAGTTGCAGCGATTCCGTGGAGCAGGTCGCTCGATCTATCGGCGACGCGAGTGATAGTTTCGCGAGAGAGTTGAGATCTGCGGCGAGCGAGCACGGCGTCCCGCACGTCGCCGTGAGTGAGTGGTCGTTGAGCGCGGACGAGGAAGGTCAATGTCCAAACGCCGGTCAGTTTTTGGACGCGGCGTTTTCGCAGCAAGTGCGAGCGCACAGAGCGTCGAACGTTCGCGGATACTTTTGGCGATGGAAGAGCGCGTTCGATAACATTGAAAACGAAAACGAGTCCATGTCCAACCAAATGAGTCGAAAGAAACAACCGAGTTCGAACTCTTTGAGAGAATATCTATCCAATCGAGGAGGTAAGTCTGGAATCGTCGGCGATACCGCGAACGACGGCAAAAATGGCGGCAAAGTGTCCACCGCGGGTTGGATGGACGAAGGTGGCGTCGCGCGCGACGATAAGTTCGACCGATTCAAACCAAAAGATAAATCGATTCCCTACGATTACAAAACGCCGGAAGAGTTTGACGACGAGATGCAAATGAACACCATCGCGGACGATTGGTCGAGTCGAATGACCAACGCCATCGCCGAAGCGAAAGGCACCGGGAACTCGAACATAATGGATTTACTCGCCGAGAAAGACGAAGGATTAGGCACGAGCGAACAAGACATAGAGATGGCGTTGTTGAACCCAGATGCGGACGTGTCCGTGAAAACTCTCAAAGGATTCGAGTCTGAGTCCGAAAAACGGAAGGAGCTCATTGACTCTATGAAAGCGTTTGGCGAATCCGCCTCTCGATTCGATAGTTTGACGAGTAAAAAAGGCGGGTCGTCCGTGGTAGATGACAACGATGAGATTTTCAATGAAAACGGCGACGCGTTAAAGCGATCCATGAATCCGTTTGCAAAACCGTCCAAGCTTATCGAAAAACAGTTTTCCTCGAATAGCTATTCCGGCGATGAGGATTTGATCAACCCAGACTTTCGCGCGAAGAAAGACTTGGGTTTGAACGAACTCATCGACGGCGACGACGGGTTACAAAAATTGGACGAAGAACTTCAAGAATCCATCGTCGACGGGTTAGCGCAAGATGCAAACTACCAACTTCGCAACGCCGCTGCAAAACTCGTCAACTCCGACTCGGAGACTTTCGCGACCGACGACGACGAGTTTAACCGTTTGTTGACTGAATCCGAAACGCCGGTCATGTCCATGCCGAAATCTCAAGAAGAACGCGAGGCTGAGTTGTTGTCCAAGAAGTGGAATTCGTTTCCCGAAAAAGACGGCAAAAAGCCCGCGTTGACGATTTTAGAGGACGGTTTTGATCCGTTATCGATGAGTAACGATAAGAAACTGGACCAAGTCATCGGGGACGAGGCGAAAGATCGAGACGTTGAGGAGGTGACGAAAAAAGTCGAAGACCGCGCCGCCGCCTCGGTCGAAGGCGCGGAATTGGAAAAGACCATCGAGAAGAATTTGGCCAACATGAGCAAAGAAGATTTGTTGAAACTCGCGGAGCAGGCAAAGCTTGGAAAGATTACTCTCGCAACAAACTTAGCGCGACGATGAAAGAAATACTATTTATTAGCAGACGTTTGACTACTGCAGAATGTAAAACAAGATTGTACTACCAAATCTAATATCTCGCACCATTCAACACTTCCACGTTCGCGTTTACCCTTTCCATAACGCTCGGTGGCATGTTCACAAACATTTCCACTCCGTTCTCTCCGGCTGGCATTCCCGGTTCAGTCGGTCTCGACGTGTTGATTTGCACGATATCGTTCAACTCCGGCGGCAAGGCCAACTCCGGCGTCCCGGATCCGAAATCTAACTCGTACAACTTTTTATAGATCTCCACCAAATTGTTACACCAGCACATCTCACCGCTCATAAACGCTAAGCAGTCCCAATCGTACGCGTTTACGCCGGCTCGAAACGCGCTTTCCGTCAACATCAAATATTTCGATCGATCTTTCAACATTTTACGCAAACCGGGTTTGATCAAATCGCGGGCTTTCGCGATATCGTCGCCGCAATCGCCGATTTTCAAAGCACCCGTTTTCACACCAACGCACGCGTTCCCGAAATACATCGGCGGTAAGCCTTTGGACCCACCTCTGGCGGATACCACCGTCACATGTTGGAAATCGCTCCCAGTTGGTAAACCTGAGAGTTTAGAGAGCTGTAACCACGCGTGCGCGCTCAACGCTTCGTTCTCGTTGCTCGCGTTCGACGCGGATTTAATCTTGTCGATGTTCTCTTTCGATATCTTAATCATGGATCGATTCCCGGCTGGAAACCTCAAGAAATCTGGTGCTAACGCTCTCCCGGCTTTGACTGCGTTCACCAACGTATCCACCGACCCGGCGCCGACGAATTGTTCTTCCTCCAACATCCGTTCAATCTCCTCTTTCTTTTCAAATTCACTCGTCGGTAACAAACTCCTATCGAATATGGGATCTCCGAGTGGATTCCCGTTTAAATTCCCTTTCGCAATCTCCGCCCACGTGATTAAAAACTCCACGAATCCTTGACCGTCGCTCACGGCGTGCGACATGCACACGCCCAACACCGATCCGCCATTATTCGGCAAATTCGTAATCTTCACCGTAAACGCCGGCGCGTCGCCGAGCATCAATTCAATCCAAGGCGCGAAATCTAAAAACCTCCGACTTTCGCTCGCGAAATCCTGCGGTAAATCGTCGATCGTCCTCGCGCCTCCATCTTCGAAAGGTTCGTTCACCACTCGAAACGGCACTCCGGAGTTGGTCAATCGTACGCCTTTATTCCTAAACCCCGGCGTTTGTAAATCCAACCGTCCGGCTAACATCGGATACTTCTCCAACGCCTTCTCCAGCGCTCGCTTCATCATCCCACAATCGAGCGGATTTCGGTAATAACTCACCACTTGCATGACAAACGGTACTTCGCCGACGTCGTACCCGCTCAAAGGGATCAACTTTGCTACTTTTAGAGGCACATTTTGGTCTTCGTTTGGCACGCGCACCATCTCGTTTACGAGCACTGATTCTTTCCTTCGTTTCCCGTCGACGAAATATCTCGCCGGGAGGAGTACCCCTCGGGCGACCGCTCGAGCCTGAGGGATTTCGATTAATTTCGTGAACGCGCCCGCGTTTTGTATCAGGACGACTCGTGACTTCTTACTCCGTCCTCGTCTGCGTCTGTTTTTGTGTCCTCCTCGTTCTCCTCCTCCTCCTCCTCCTCGTCGTTTGCATCGTTCGGTTGACGATATCCGCGGCGAAGATATCGTCGTTGCAAAACCGGACGAGGACGAGGACGTAAACGACGACGAGACAACTCTTCTCGCGTTCTCGTCTTCGGCAAGAAAACTGCGACGACCACCAAAACCTCCGCTCGAACGACCAGACGACATCGTGGTCAAAGCTCCGCTACGAAGAGCGCGCATCGCGTTACCCCGCCGCGCGAAAGAGAGACTTTGTACTTGTGATGAGATTTCCAAATCCTTTGTCCAATTTCTTCACAATGCAACACGCGGAGTTGTTCGACCACCAAAAAGACAGACGGGAGGAAAAAGAAGAGAGCGCAACTTTTTGTTCCTCCGTCTCTCTTTCTACTCGTCGCTTTTGAGGATGAGTGTAAAGACAGAACTCGCGTACTTACGAGATACGTACGCGTTTAAAACATCATCATCATCCGACGACGACGTTTCGACAGTTTTGGATGTCTTAAAGACGACAAAGATAAACGAAGACGACGACGACGAGAGGTGGTATTCCTACGGTTACGAAATTGTTCTGGATAGAACGATCGCGTACCCAGCCGGTGGCGGCCAACCCTCGGATGTGGGGACGATTTCGATCGATACGAATACGCGTCGTTGGATGTTTGATTTCGAGGAGGTACGAATGGACAAAGAGACCAAACAGGTGCTGCACCGCGGAACGTTTCGAAGAAGAAGGAACGAAGAAGAAGAAAATGATGACGACGTTTTTGACGTGGACGAAATGAAAGGGAAACCGTGTTCGATTGAAATAGACGAAAATGTTCGCATGGCGCACGCGAAAATGCACACCGCGGGGCACTTGTTAGACGTCGCGGTGGCGCTTATTCCCGGATTGGAGAAACTCGTCGCGACGAAAGGGAGTCACGGCGTCGCCGACGCGTACGTGGAGTATAAAGGCAACGCGAGGACGTTTTCCGGCATCGAAGACGACGACGAGAAGCTGATACGACTGATAAACGAACATCTGGAGAAGTTAATCGAACAGAACGACGTCGTCAAAGCGGAATACTTAGCGTACGAGGACGCGAAACGAGCGTGCGGAGGGTCTTTGCCGAGTTACGTCTCGCCGGATGCGGAAGAGTCTCCGCGCGTCGTCACCGTGGCCGGGTGTGGATGTCCGTGCGGAGGGACGCACGTGAAAAGCTCGAAAGAGTTGAAGCGAGTCACCGCGGTTGGGTTTAGAGTGAAAAAAGGCCAGACCAGGATTCGTTACGAAGTAGATATTTGACATAGTGGTACTTGAGTAGATATAATAGTACCTAGGTAGTTTAGTATATACTAGTAGTACGTACTAGTAGAGTAGTAGGGTACCTGGTACAATATAGTACGGTAGGGTACCTAGGTACGTTGCGTAGGTATGCGGTATTTTATATATCTGCTCATAGAGACTTTATAACACGGCCAAAGGGTGATCAAAAATTTTGAGGTCCTTTTTTAGAGAGAAAAAGAAGAAAAAGAAAAAAAACATCGTCCACATTCGCGCGCTCTCGTTACTCTCTACTCTCAAAATCACTTTACTAAAATAGAATACCATACTAAGAGTCACAGGAATAACAACAGAACAAAAACAAAAACAACAACTGGAGGAAAGAGTCGCTCTCTGATAAGAGCCTTTCTTCCATTTGTTGTCTTTTTCTTCTCTAATCTTACCTCTTACTAATAATACACGTTATTAAGAAGAAGAAGAAGAAACGAATCATTAATAACATTTTAGAATCAATGGAAGCGCCGTCGGAGGACGATTTGGACGTGGAGGCGAACGCGGACAGCACGGGCGGCTACACGTTCGTGTTGGAGAAAGCCACGTTGGAGACGGCGAAAATCGGCAAAGGGTACGCGCTTTTAAACTGCGACGACCACGCGAATTTCATCAAACGTCACGGGAAACAACCGGGAGATTATCGACCGGATATATGCCACCAAGCGCTTCTGGCGATACTCGATTCGCCTCTGAACAAAGCCGGGAAAGTGCGAGCGGTGTACGTGAACACGCAGAAAAACGTGCTGATAAAAATCAGTCCGCACACGAGAATACCGCGAACGTTTAAACGATTTTGCGGTTTGTTCGTGCAATTGTTGCAAAAGCTCTCCGTGCGCGCGTCGAATGGTCCAGATAAGCTATTAAAAGTCGTCAAGCAACCGGTGACGAAATACTTCGCCGCCGGCGCTCGAAGAGTGGGATTTAGTTTTAGCGCGCCCGAGGTGAAACGGATGCGAGAGTTCGTCGCGAACGATTTGAAGGAAGATAAAGAATCGGTCGTGTTTTGCGTCGGCGCCATGGCGCACGGGAAAGTAGACGTCAGTTGGACGGATGATTTCATATCGGTTTCGCAGTATCCGTTGAGCGCGGCGTGTTGCATCGGGAGGATTTGCAACGCGTTGGAGTTGAAGCACGATATCGTTTAATTTTTGTAAAGAGAAGAATTGAGATCATCTTCTGAGTAGCAGTACACGCACAAACAGAGAGAGAGAGAGAGAGAGAGAGAGTTCATTTGTATTGGATTTGTGCGATACTAATATATAGCGTAGTCAGCAGCAAAAGTTTAATAAAAAAAGAGAGGCAAGGCAAACCAAAGAATGGAATAAGTCACAAACACAAGGCAAAAAAGGGCAGACTTTTGTGACTTTTGGGCTTGCAAAAATCCTCATTCATTTCTCGAAGGTACGCGTTTGGAAAGACACGCACGAACAACGATAGATAGATCCCTCTTCTCGTTTTTTTTAAAGTTTGAATAGTAATTCCATTTTCGAGGCGCATTGCGGATCGTTTGAATTGATCGAGGTGATTTCGCATCTTCCTCGCGCGCGACGCGTTTCGCATTGTCAAATTTGTCCTTTGACGGCTTTCTCCGCTTTTTTTTATTCCTTTAAACCAATCGCGCGAAAATCTAACCGCTTTTCTTCTCTCTCTTCTCTCCAGGCTTTAAGTTTCGTGTATAAATCACAAACGTCACGCAAGATGGCGCGTTCGAAGAAAGATACTTCAGCCGAGGTAGGATTTATGTGTTCGCGTGTGGGCGTTTGAGTGCGATTTCCGCGCGTTTTTTTTTCAATCGCGGTGTGGTTGTTATCCGTCTCGAACTTTTCGGGGGCGTCGTTTGGTTCCGTCGTTCCGCACTTTTTCCAATAAAAAACCAAATTGACCTCGACGGGTCTTTTTTCTCTCTTTCTTTCGTCCTCGTCCAACTCGTAACTCACACAAAACGCGACTCTAAAACGTCATCGCTCTTTAACAACAGGATGAGCGCAAAGCGAATTTGCGTAAAGATATCGATTTTGTCGAGCACACGTGGCCGGCAGAAAAGCTCTACTCGCACTTTGGGTGCACCCTGGAGAAAGGTTTATCGAGCGAACAGGTTTTAATCAACCGCGGTAAATATGGCGAGAACCGATTGACTCCGCCGGCGTTGACGCCGTGGTACATTCAGTTTTTGCTGCAGTTCGCCAACTTTTTCGCCGCTTTGTTGTTAGCCGGTGGGACCTTGTGTTTCATCGGCTATGGCATCGACACGGAGAAGGATCAAACCAACTTGTTTTTGGGCATCGTCTTGTACGCCGTCGTAACTATTACGGCGACTTTCTCGTACTTGCAAGAGGCCAAGTCGGAGAAGATCATGGAAGGGTTCAAGAACATGATTCCAAAGAAGTGCAAGTGCATTCGCGACGGTAAGAACACCGTCGTTGATGCGTGGGAGTTGGTTCCGGGAGACGTCGTCGATTTGCTCGACGGCGACCAGGTGCCGGCGGATATTCGCGTCATGTCGGCAAACGAATTGAAGGTGGACAATTCTTCTTTGACTGGTGAATCCGAACCACAAGATCGCTCGACGGATTTGGCCAAGGACTCGCAAGGTAACTTGGTCATGCAACCGTTGGAGGCGAGCAACTTGTGCTTTTATACCACGATTATCAACTCCGGTTCCGGGAGAGGCGTCGTTATTGGATCCGGTGACCGCACGGTCATGGGTCAAATCGCTGGTTTGGCCACGGAAACGTCCAACGAAGCGTCGCCGATTAACGTTGAAATCTCCAAGTTCATTCAGTTGATTTCCGCCGTCGCCATTACCTTGGGCGTCGTGTTTTTCATCATCGGTTTAACCAACGGGACGGACATTATCCAAAATGTTGTGTTTATGATTGGTATCATCGTTGCGAACGTGCCGGAAGGTTTGTTGGCGACCGTTACCGTGTCTCTCGCGTTGACCGCGAAACGTATGCACACGAAGAACGTTTTGGTGAAGAACTTGGAAGCGGTTGAAACTTTGGGTTCGACCACTATCATCGCCTCGGATAAGACTGGTACTTTGACGCAAAACAGAATGACTGTTATGCACGTATGGGTCGATAACGAAACGTATTTGTGTCCAGCCGGGAAGAACATTCCGGATTTGGCGGTTTTGTCGCAAACTCCTGCGGATGAACCGTACTACGACGCAAGCTCCCCGGGCTTCAAACGATTGTTGCAAGTCGCGACGTTGTGTAACAACGCCGAGTTTTTGACTAAAAACGACGACGGCTCGTACATGGACTTGAAGGCGGAAATGAACAACCCGAACTTCAACATCTTGAAGCAAGCCGCAACTGGTGACGCTTCCGAGCAAGGCTTGTTGAAGCTCGTGCAACCGTTGAATGATGCGTTGGAAACCAGAGCCGCGTGCCCAAAGATTTTCGAAATCAAGTTCAACTCCACGAACAAGTGGCAATTGTCCATTCACTCTCAAGGTGCCGGCAGACCGCCGTTACTCGTCTTGAAGGGTGCTCCGGAGAGAGTGCTCGGCATGTGCAAATCGTACTTTGCCAAGGGCGAAGTGAAGGAAATCAACGCGTCGTACAACAAGACGTACACGGAAGCGTACGAAGGTTTGGGCGGCCGCGGTGAACGCGTGTTGGGATTTGCCTACAAAGAGTTGACCGGAATGAAGGACGATTTTAAGTTTTCCAACAAGCCGGCTCCGAACTTTACCATGAACGATTTGACTTTTGTTGGTTTAATCTCATTGATTGATCCTCCGAGAGAAGGCGTCCCTGAAGCCGTCATCAAGTGCAACCGCGCTCGCGTGAAGGTGTACATGGTGACCGGCGATCACCCGATTACCGCAGCGGCTATTGCGAAGCAAGTCAACATTATTTCGCAAGAGAACATCGACAGTGGCGATGCCATCGTCGTTAAGGGCGATACTATTCGTGAGTGGACGGAAATCGCCGACCCCGTTGAACAACAAAAGAAGTGGGACGCAGCGCTCGATCACAAACAAATCGTCTGGGCGAGAGTGTCTCCGGCGCACAAGTTGTTGATCGTTGAGAACTGTCAGCGCAGAGGTGAAATCGTTGCCGTCACTGGTGATGGTGTGAATGATGCGCCGGCGTTGAAGAAGGGTGATATTGGTGTTGCCATGGGTATCGCCGGTAAAGACGTTTCCAAGGAAGCGGCTGATATGATTTTGATGGACGATAACTTTGCGTCCATCGTCAACGGCGTCGAAGAAGGGCGATTGATCTTTGATAACTTGAAGAAGTCCATCGCGTACACTTTGTCGTCGAACATTCCGGAAATTGCGCCGTTTTTGATTTACATCACGGCGAAATTGCCGTTGCCGTTGTCAACGGTTTTGATTCTCTGTATCGATCTTGGTACGGATATGGTCCCTGCCATCTCTCTCGCTTACGAGACCAAGGAGGCAGATATCATGGACCGCCCGCCGAGAAATGCGCAAACTGATCGTTTGGTCAACTTCCGTTTGATTTCGTTCGCGTACTTGCAAATCGGTATGATCCAAGCCTTAGCCGGCTTCTTCGTCTACATCATCGTCCTCAACGATTACGGCTATGCGCCGAACATCTTGATGGGCAACGGTTTGGAATGGTTCAAGCACTCCGTCATGTGTACCATCAACGGCGACGGGAGTCCGAAAGAGTGCGGTTTCGGTTGCGAAGGTGAGGATTGGGAGAGAGGTTACTGCGAAGGCGGTTGCCAAGTTCCCGTCACCAGTGAGGTCGATCCGTTCATCGAGTTCACCTCTGCTGGTTTCAGAGGTGACGGTGAATACACTTGCAACAGAGCGTGCTCGAACTACGCCAGTATTCCTTCGGATAAACTTACTGACGCGGAAAAGGCGCGGTTTGATACGCTTTGCGCGATTGACAGCACGTGGGGCTTTGCCGATCGTGGTTTCGCGGATAAGGAGGCTATCGCTCCGGCGGGTGCCATGTATTTCTGGAACGGCCAGCCACAACCCTTACCGAACAAGAACTACCAAAGTTCTGCTTTGGAATACGCGCAATGCGCGTACTTCATCTCCATCATCATCGTCCAATGGGCCGATTTGTTGATTTGCAAGACGAGAAAGCTTTCTCTCTTCCAGCAAGGCTTACAAAACGATTTCATGAACTTTGGTTTGTTGTTTGAAACCGTCCTCGGGGCGACTTTGGTATACACTCCAGCCTTGAACACTGTCTTTGGTACTCGACCGTTGCACATCTTGCACTGGTTTCCGGCCGTTCCGTGGTCTATGTTCATCTTCACCTACGATGAGATGAGAAAGGCGATCATGAGACAAAATCCGGACGGCTGGTTGAATTCGTACACGTACTGGTAAAAGCGACTCCGCGGAGATGAAGGAATCGTTTTATCGCAAACGGTGATAAACGAGAACACACAGAAGAAAAACAATGAAAGTAATCACAATATAATTTTAGGTTGAGGGAAGTCTGTCCTCGCGTTCATTAGCACAGTTTATAGAGCAACGGACGTTTATTTTTTTCAGGCGGTTTTTTCAAGTAGATTAAAAGATTTTGGTTTTAATACGCAAAATTCACACATCGCCCGTTTGTCAAATCAGTCAATCATCAAAACGTTTCTTCGTTTTCCTTATCGCTGTCGACGGCGTTGTCTTCTTCTTCTTCTTCTTTTTCTTTTTCTTCTTGTCCTCCTCCCTCCGTATTGTTCACGTCTGCGCCCCATTTCGTATTCGGCTCGCATTCGTGAAAATACTTCCTCTTCAACGCGCCGTGATCCCACAACGCTCCGCACCCTTCGTCGTGCGCCTCGAATCGATGCACTTCCCCGTTTTCCTTCGTCGCTCTCGAATACGCCGGCCCGTGTCGCATTCTGTGTTCTTTCCAGTGTTCCACGTAGCAATTCTCCGAACAAAAGAATGCTCTTTCAAAAGCGTCAACGACAACTTTCATTTTGCGTTCTTTGTACATCTCCAAACACTGCGCGCACTCCAATCGCATCATCGCATCTTTCGATTTCTCGCACCCGCACCCGGAACACGATAAAGTCACCGCATATCTTGGCACTCCCCGGTCTAATTTATGGCACGCGTCCATATACGCTCGATCGCTGTCGATACCTTCGTCAAAATCCTGGAATTTCTGATCTCCGGTTTTCTTAAAATGCGCTCGGTTCGCGTCTCTCATTTTCTGCTCGTTCTCTTTCACCGCGTCGTGCCAAAATTTATCCCAGTGAGTAAACGACCTCGTTTTCGTCGAGTTTGGCTTCGTCTCCGTCGTCTTCAAATCCTCCTTCGAGGTCTTTCGTTGATCATGCGCAGAGGCAGACATTATTATTATAATAATTTAATAAAAAGAAACCAGGCGTTTTTTTTTAAATAACGAGCGAGCGTTTTTTGAAAAGAATTAAACAACAGACCCCAAAAAGAAGAAGAAGAAGACATTTTCCTCTCAAACAAACAACCAGACGCAGGACCGAGAATACTATGCTCAACGCGTGCTGCGGAGGCATCCGACCAGGACACGAAGATACTAAAGAAGGAGGAGTCTCAGGCTTGCACGATATGAGCACGATCGAGCTTCCCGTTGGACACGTGAAGATCGATCCCGAAGGTTCGTTGTTTCCATTTTTCGCGTGCGATTCAAACATCTCTCTCGCGCGCGCGATGATGATTTGGTTTTAAGTTTGTGTCGATTGAATGCAAACAAACCGCGTAATTCGTTGCTGACGTACAAGTATTACTTCTCATCGTCATCATCTTTTTTTCAGACCCGTGGCCGTTGGAAACGTACAACCCACCCAAACACGTGTACAAAATGCGCGACGAGAAAACTGGATATTTGCAAACGTTCCCGTTCGAGGAGAACAACCCGATGCCGGAGGCGTTCGAGAGGACGTCGGAGTATCTCGTGAAGTTACTCGACCCGGTGATTAAACCGAAGAATTCAGAAGGAGGAGGCGAAGGAGGAGCGTCCACGAGTCAACCATCATCGTCTTCGAATACTAATAACAACGAGGGAGATCAAAAATCGAAGAAGAAGAAAGAAAAAGTAAAGAAGCAGTCTCAACCGCCGCAAGAGGAAGCGGACCCGTTCGCGAAGGCGAACTTGACGGTTGGTAAAGTGTTAGAGGCGAAAGCGGACGACGCGTGGTCGGAGAAGTTGTATCTGTGCAAAGTCTTAATCGGCGAAGACGAGGAGAAGGACGTGAAGCAAGTCGTGACTGGATTGAGGAAATACGTAAAGAGAGAAGATTTGGAAGGGAAGTTAGTTCTGACTATTATTAATTTGAAGGTAGCCAAGTTAGCCGGAGAGACGAGCGAGGCGATGATTTTAGCGACGGAGAGCGGCGAAGGCGAGAGCGTGGACGTGAAGTTGGTCAAAGTTCCAGACGGAGCGAAGATTGGCGAGAAGGCGTTCATTGAAAACGAAGAGGATAAGAAGCCGGAAACGTACCCGAAGGAGTGCAAGAGTAAGTTATGGGAGCAAGTGAAGCAAACGCTCGTGATTAAAGGAGGGAAGGCGACGTATCAAGGGAAGAATGTGGTCGTCGCGAGCGGATTCGTGACTGGCCAAGACGGCGTCGCGGACGGGGCGTTTATCAAGTAACAATGTAGCCGCTTATTTTATATATTTGATGTTATACCTCGTCGACGTTAAATCAGTATCGATCAATTGTTTACCAATTTGTTGACCAACTCTACGGAGTTTTCGCGACCGGGCGTTCCTCCGAACGTCAACGAAGAGACCCACGAGAAGGGGTCGTTCGCGTCGCTCTTTTGCGATGTCAACTCGATGGAGTATCCTGCAAATACAATCGGCCACGGTGCTTTATCGTTGTATTCGACTTCGTGCACTATCTCTTTTTTTGCGTTCAACAAGAGTAACTTTTCGCCTTTGTTGTTGAGTCTGAACGGTAACGCGGCGTCTTTGACGACGTCGCTCGCGCCTTCATTTTCGCCGTAAGCGATTTCAAACTTGGTCACATTCTTCGCAACTACGATTCTCTCTTTCGGTTTTATCGTCGTGTTCGAAGGAAACTGGAACATAGAGGACTTCGCCAGATTCTTTTCGTCCGAGAAGAACCACCCGCTCACGTCAACCTCGTCCGTTCCGCTTGGATTCAGAAACTCAACCCACTCGCCGCTGGCTTTTTTTTCGGTATCATCCGTCGTCACCTCTGGCGAAGAAGATTCCGACGACTTAGTTTTGATCGGATTGTACATGATTTCGCTGATTAGAATCGCTCCGAAATCCTCCTCCGATGGCTTTACCTTCTTCGCTTCTTTTCCTTCCACTTCAAAGAAAAACCTCGTTGTTTTTGTCGTCGTTTTTGCCCCGACGAAATAAAAAAACAAAACGAGGGGAAGGCAAAAAAAGAACTTTGGGCGGTGGTGGCTTCTCCTCCTTTTCGTCGTCTTCATCGTTGGTGTTCTTGTTGTTCTTGTTCTTGTTGTCATCGTCGTCGTCGTCGTCTTTCCGTCGATGTACGTGTGTGTTCGATGAGAAGTCTATTTTTACTCTTATATTATATACTATCAACCTCTCGTTCTTTTTTTGTGTGGGTCTCTCGTGTATTTTTTCTAATTTTGCTTTTAATTTTTTTTAATTGGTTAAACCCTGATTTTGAGCAGATGAGGGAGAGATTTCGCCTTTTTTAAAGAGAGATTTTCACCCTCTTTTGAGGAGGAGAGAAAGCCTTGTGAATTACTTTTAGCGCGACACATCCGAACAACAAGCGTCATATTCCGCACCCAAACACATTTTTATCTACACCACACACATAAAACATGTCCGCGATCGCCCAAATCACGAACAGATGCGTCTCCGTCGCGTCTGTGAGCAGAAAAACGCAAACGAAGAGAGTCGCCTCGCCGGTACGTTAGAGATTTCCGCGCAGTTCTTTTTTATATTTTTGATTGATTATTGTGGGTGTGTGTCATCCGGGATGTGGGAGAGATAAAATGCAGAGCCGTGTGTTTCATTCATCATCGGCGGCGACTTTTGTCGGTCGTCGTTTACGTCGCTTGGACAAAACGAATCTGGATTCGCGCGAAGGAAGTATTCGTGCGCGAGAATGTGCACGGATGCGCGCGTTCGCGTGGTCGCATGCGCGTGACCCGTTCGCGTGGTGGATATCGCTTCCCTCGTACCCCGCATAAAATAATCTCCCTCGGATCGGACTCCCCTGTGCTTTGAACGAAGAATTTGTTTTTTTTTCCTCTTTTCTTGGAGGGGCGGAGAGGATAGGATTATTTTCCTCTCTCAAACCTTTAAATATTATTTACTTCAAACGCTGACCGGAGACTTATTATTATTACTACTACTACTACTATTACAGGCGCAAGCTTCTCTCAAGCAAAAGTTTGAATCCGCGAAGGTTGTCGCGCCGGTTGTCTTGACCAACTTGGTCATGACCATGCCGGCGCACGCCGAAGCGGGTAAATTGTTTGACTTCAACTTGACTTTGCCGATCATCGCGGCGGAGTTTTTGACTTTGATGTTCATCTTGGACAAGACCATGTTTGGCCCGGTTGGTAAAGCGTTGGACGACAGAGATGAACTGATCCGATCCCAATTAGCCGCCGTCGGCGGTAACACCGAAGAGGTTGACAAATTGATTGCGGAGAAGGACCAAATCATCGGCGATGCGAGAGCCGCAGTCGGTAGAGATGTTGCCGCATTGAAGACGGAGATGGACGCGAAAATTGCCGCTGAAGCTGCGAGAGCGAAGGCTGACGTCGACCGTCAAATTGCGGACGCGATGAGTACGATTGATGCGGAAAGAGAGAGCTCCAAGGCACAAGTTGAATCCCAAGGCCAAGCCATTGCGGACCAAATTGTCGCCAAGGTTGTCGAAGTATAAAGAGTTAGAGAGAGAGAGAGAGGAAAACAACGACAACACAACGAAAAATTAAAAGCCGCTTTGCATCATACATACTACCACAACGCCATCACCGCCACAACATCAACAACAACTATATAAATATAACTATGATACCATCATTGATTTTTAGCAGATAGATACATAAAAATGTTTTGACAATCAATCCTTACGAGTGATTTTAACTAACTTTATTTAAACTACTATTCACTATTCTTATTCTTCGCCGCGCGTTTTTCAGCGCGTCTGTTTTTCGCCCCACTTCCAGGCGTTTGCTTCCTCTTTCTCGTTTTTGGCTTCGGCGTCGACGCGGACGGCGTTGGCGTCTCCTTCCCAGCCTCTATCTTCTCCCGCTTCTTTACAAAGACGGAAGAAGAGAGGGAGGAGGAAAAGAAGAAGACTTCTCGTAACTTTGCCTCTATAAGAACCTCGTTACCTTCGTTTTGAGTACTGGAAAGCATCAAATCTTCGATTGTATTTTTAATATTCTTCGCTTCGGGAGCGTTTTCATCCAGCAAGAAATCTAAGAGCAACGCCAAAGCCGCATTTACTTCTCTCCTTCTACGGCGGTCGTAATCGCTTGCGATGGTTTTCGCAAACGTTCGCACGTCCGATGAAGTGAAGAGAGCGTCTTGCAAAACATCCGGAGCGTTTAGCAGCGTCCGGCATAGAAACCGCGAGGCCACTTTCGGTTCGTTCTTCGCAGAGAAGTGTTCGTTTAACCACCCGGTTAGGTGAGAGATGGAAGCTGCAATCGATATCGCCGCGGGTTCGACCGCTGCAGTCGTCGTCGTCATTTTTGTCTCGTCTTCTTCTTCCACCAGTAAGCAAGAAAAATCAAAGCTCGAGATTTCGAGGATTTCTGCAAGCGCGGTCTTGATGGCCAGCGAAGGAGAGTCCTCGACGTCATCGTTGTTGTTATCTGCGACGACGATCAGGCGGCACAGCTCAGATACCGTGGCGAGTTGGCTGTTCAACTTGGGCCGTTTTTCCAAGCACCTTGAGACGGTGGCGTGGAGTTCGAGATATGGTTTGAAACATTTCTTCGCGACGAGATAATCCGATGTGGAATAACTGCCATCTCTCGAGTTTGATTCGCCGCGCGTGTCGCTGGATTCCAATCGAGATAAAATTGCACTTCTCACGCGTCGCACTGCGTCCACGAAATCTCGTCCAGCAAACACGAACGCGTCGGGTGCTTCTGCTAAACCTTTTAAAATCATTGCAGAGAGCACGGCCACATGACTTCGATGCTCGACGGATACATCCTGCGCCGAGGAAACCGAAGCTCGCGGGTATACGCTTTCTTCAATACGTCTCGTCAAGAATGCAACAAAGCTCACATGTTCGACAAGTTCGAGCGAGAAGGAATCGCTTACATTTTCGCACACATTCTTGATCAATCGCATGGTTCTTGACCGCACGTTGCTGTCCGCGAGCGCGTGCGAGCACGTTTGTGAGCTCAAAATTTCAAGCACAAACTGTTTCCGAAACACCCGCGAGGATAAGTTTTCTTTATCGCCCAAAGAGTGGAAGGAAGAATTGAGTTGACGAAGTGCCCAGGTTCGCTTGCTTTTCGCATCGGCATCTCCGGCGTTTACCAGCGGGAGAAACATAGGCAAACGATCGAGATCTATGGACATGCGTTTTAAGACTTGCTTGTTGGCGACGACGAAGAATTCAGATTCCGGTCGACAGGCGAGCCACATGGCTTCGGCCGCGAACGACGTCGCCGTTGTTGGCCAGACGACATCTTCTGCGTGTTGACACTTCCTTTGCATGATCATTTTTTCTTCATCATCTCGCGTGAAGATGCCGTTGTTCCACATATCGTTTGAGTTTCGAATCCATCGCAAAATGGAAAGGACTTGCGTTCGTTCGCGAAACGACGCTCGCGCCAACATCACATCGGTTAAATCGATATCTTCTCCGTCTTCGGTTTTCCCGGTGACTATACGAGTCACAATTTCATCCATGATTGATAATATCGCTCTCGCGAGACGACGAAAATTAGTATCGGTGGAGGAAAGTGCTGATATTGCAACCGAGAGAATGCCCGAACGCACACACTCTCTCGGCGAAAGCGATTCTGTTTCCAGGTTTCGCAGTGTCATTGGAAGTATCCAGGACGGATCGTACGCCAATCGGTTGATAATTTCGTTCCCATTGGTAAGCAGCACATCTTCCGTATCACTATCTTCCCAGAAGAAAAGCTTTCGTCTTTGAGGAAAAGCAGTCGCCGTCATCGCACTTCGTCTGCAATCCAAAAGCGACGTACCGATTGCATTACCGACGCGTTCTTTCAATGACGCTTTTGTATCGCTGACGTCGTCGTTGTTATCATCATCATCGTTAAATACTAGCCTACTCCAAGTACTGCCTTCGAAAAACTTTTCAGCCGCGCTTCCAAACACAAAGCCGCACTTTTTAAGAACGTCTTGTCCAGAAAGTGAATCGAGCGTTACCATAGTTCGCTTGATGCAAGAATCGAAAGCAGATGACGACGCGTTATACCCTTTAAGCAAAAGAGGTAAAACATGAACTGATTTCTCTGTCGCCCATATATCTGGCTGCGATTGCTGCGTATCCTTGTGTAGGCGATGTTTTAGTTCGAGAGACGCGTGCAGAACTTTTGCAAACCGCAGCTTCAATTCTGCAAATTGCTTTTGATTTTGCGGCGGTGAGAAGGACGACACAGAAGCAGAGACTTTCTCCGAAAGCTCGTCCACGCGTTCCCGAACAAAGTGCATCGAAGACGGATTTTGCGGAAGGGAATCCAAAAACTCATTCGTATTTTCGTATTCTTCCAACTCTCTTCGCGACAAAAGGGCGTGCTCAAATTTTTCATTCTCGCACACGCAATCGAAGCTTGACATTGCAAACTCCTCAAATACTTCACGCAGTTTATCCCTTTTCTTCATTTTCTTTGCATTATTTGGCGTGAGGGCTGCAACGATTTTAGCCATCGCTTCTACTCTGCGATGGTTTTTTAGCGTTTTCGCCTTGAGCGAGGAGGAGACAAACATTCGCGCGGCGTTGACTAATTCGATAACATCGTCTTCGTTGCTGAGCATAAAATTCTCGTTCACCGCAAAAGTGAATGCGTTGTTACAGTTGAGAACATCGGCATCATCCACATTCGCACGTTTATCCCACAACTCGAGTTCTTCTTTAATTCTATTCCCCAGAACTTGCTTGAACGTGCGGTAGTCCGCACCGGACTTCAATTCATCCAGAAGTACTAACTTTCTTAAAATAAAGCTAACGCATCTTACGCGATACACTCCAGGACAGTTCACGTCAAAGCATACGTTGAAAGCGTTCATTATATTCTCCACGCGTTCTTTCTCGAAAGTCTCTTTAAAATATTGATCCGTCAACGCATCTGAAAGTTTCTTCTCAAAAATATTCTTCTGTTTCTCGTTGTCACCATTTAATTCAATTTGAACAGCTCGAGCGGAGCACACCATATTTCCATGGGTTGTTGGATTCATTTGCTTCATAACTAACGATGCGATGTCGCTCAAGAACTCTGTTCGATCACTTTCATTTACGATGGCTCGAATAGCTGCGCACTCCGCGCATTTTCGCATGGCATCGGAGGCCGCCTTTTCAAACACGATACCGTCATCTTTAAAGTTGCAATGCCGTAAAAATGTAGCCGCGCATATCTCTCCTGCGTTTGAATTCACGAGAGCCGAGACAAACTCAGCTTCCGCGAGTACAACTTGACTTTTCTTATGTCTCTTCCTTTTCAAAATTTTCTCCAGAGCTCGAAGAGTAATTGAAGAGTACGGAGCTGCGATATTAGTATCTTGACCCGTCGACGAGTTTCTTTCAAAGATGCGCGCAAGAACACGTAGTATTGGGGCCGTATTCTCAACATCGTCTTCTCCCAATAACACCTCGAGCAGATGCGCAAGAATCTTTGATTTTCCATCAAAAGAGACGCTCTGCGAGCTCAAAGACACATCGGACACGGAAGCCATTAAAACGAAGTTTGTCATTTGCCTACTCTTTGCGATTACGTCGAGTTGAGCCTCTTCCGTAGCAAACTTTGCAAAGATGACCAAGGACTCGTTTTCGGAGTGCGTCAAAAACGCATCCGCGAGACGTTTTCGAGGAGTTGACTGCACCGCACCACATTTCTGCTCTGTATCTTCAATGCCTCTCGCCAACGCAACTGCAATTTTCGATTGGCTTTCCATATCAAAGCAGTCATGTTCCGTCCGTGACAGCTCTCTTGCAACACTGAATGAAACCGCGCTTAAAAGAGAAGCGCGACCGGATCGGCTCATCTCGTTGATCTTTCGAAGCACTTCTAGGAGAAGTCTCGTGAAATCTTCCGCCTCGTGAACGTAATTTTGCAGCAAGAGCGAATACAGTTTTGCCTTAGATTGCGCATCTAAGACGCCAGCGATCTCGACTACATCCATTTCGACGTTTTCGATCGTAAAGACCTTCGTATTCTTCGGGTTGCTCAGAAATATTTGCCGCTCTTCGCATAAAATATCGTCTATCGTCTTCATCACTTTCTTTTCACAATTTGATGCCGCTAAGCTATGAACGCCTATTTTGTTCAACGCCACTGCGTGCTTCCAGAAATCCGTCGTGCGAAGCAAACTCGCGAGAACGAGCGAGGCTGCAAATTGTCGAACGACGTCAATCTCTTCTTTGGATTTTTTGACACTCTTTGAAACTTTCAAGGCATTTTCAAACACAATCACGGACAGAGGCGAGAGCGCGGAAGTGTTGTTACCATCGTGCTCCTCTGGTTGATTAAACCGAGTCGGCCGCGCGAATTCTTCGTCTACGAACGCGTCGAGACTTGTTCGTTTCGACGCCGAGACGATTGCGTCTGCTAAGAAATCTGCGAGTGTTGAAGTCAAGTTGAGCGAAGTCGAGGCGCTACAGCAACATTTTGCAAAGCTGCGCGCGTACGTCTCTGCTTCCCGTTCGAACGAACTTTTCGTACTTCTGTCGCTTCCACCTCTTCCATCGAGCGTCTTCGACTCGATTATGTTCAACTTGAAGAGTGTCTTGAGATTTTCGGATAGTAAACGGATATCATTACTTTCATCCGCAACATCTTTCATCACGGCAAACGCGTAACATTTGAACACTGCAACGAGAGTGTTTTTCGACACCGCCGAGGACGCCGTGCAGGCGTTTCTTGCAACAGAAACGGCAGCGATACTTTCGCGAGTATTTTGAAATAGCTCGTCGGGAGTGTTCGGAAGAATCTTCGCGACATCAACAAAATTCACGGTATCTGAAGGTGAGAGTGCGATGCGCTCGGCCAAGGCTTCCAAGGCCAAAAGCTTGGAGAATCGACTAAACTCGGATACTTCGTCCTGGGTTTCTTCCTCGTCGTTGCCTTCGTCGTCGTCGCCGTCGTCGAATTCAACTTCTCCTTTTTTATCGGTATCCATCTTCTCGATAGTCAATTGAGCGTGCGCTCCTCCTTTCATAACGATTTGTATGAGCACCGAGATATCCGGGAAAACATCCGCCGACGCTATGCCTCTGGCGCGACGCAATACCTCCCGCTTCCGCGCGAGCACGTGGCCACGATGAGCGCCGTTATTTCTATTACTATTACTAATACTAATATTTTTACGTTGCTTGATCTGGTCCGCAATCGCGCTCTTTTCCGCCAAATATATTCGCTTTCTCGTCGCGCGCAAACATTTCGCTAGAAACTGCAAAGAAGCCTGACGTACGACTATGCTTTTATGACCGAGCGATTTCACAAAGACAGATTTCGTTAACGACGAAGGTAACGCACTCGATGCCCAACACCTGGCACTAAACTCAATCTTTTCGTCGTCGTCGTCTTCGTCATCGTTGCCGCCGTCGTGTCGATCATTCTTGTTGTTTTCGTTCGTGATACCACCACTAAAATCTCCTATCGTCGTCTCGCCGTATTCTGCGGAGGTTTGAATCAAATCTCCCAACATGCGTATCGTTGACAACCACTTCTCTGTATTTTTCGGTTGCAAATCAGATGAGAACTGAGCAACATATCGTGCAGCTAGTCGTGGGTGCGCAACACACGCGTCTGAGAGAACAGATAGGTGCGCATCACACTCTGCTGGACGCAATTTCACCAAGAGGCGAGATATCAAATCTCCCGCGTTGACCTGAGATGGACAAATGCCATGTCGCGGATTCACGCAGACTTCTTTCAAAAGATCCACAGCCATTTTCGCAACGGTAGTGTCCCGAAAGAAGATCGACACTTTCTTGTTTTCATCTTTTTCAGCATTTGTGACACCATCGCTCAAAGCAGCCATCGTCGCCAACTGCTCCAAAAGCACATCCGTGAACGTCGCGAGCTTGATTTTCAACGGCGTCTGAATCGCGCTCACGTTTATATTCAATACGCTCTGCGAAAGAACAGACAGAAACCGACACTGCGTCTCCGAGTCGTCTTTCGCCACATTTCTTACGAACAAATACATGACGTTACGATTCGTTGCCGCCGAGCGCACGACGCTTTCGTAGTTCGATTCTAAAAATGCGAGATAAAACTGCGCAAACGCGAATCTGTTTGACGCCTTTTCAATGTTCTTCCTGGACGCTTTCGCAGCTTGGTTTATCTTCGCTCGCTCTTCCCGGAACAACGAAATGTGCGCATTCCTTTTATCATTAGCGTTCCCGTTGGTGTTGTCTTTGATGTTGTTGTTGTTGCTGATGTCGTCGTCGGCATCCTCTTCGTCGTCGGAATCTTCATTCTTGTTCTTCTTTTTCTTTTTCCTACTGCTACTATTATTATCGATTCTCGGCGTCGCAACTTTTTGTAAAATCTGCAACGTCCAATCAAACTGCCTAAACGTCTCCTCGGCTAAACTTCCATCGTCGTCGCGTTGGACAATCGCGGTGAACACGTCAAAAGCGGCTACAATCCGAACCCGAACCCCGGACGCGATGTGCGAATACATCTGCCGCATCCGTCTGGCGATGATATTTCTCGCCAAGCCGTCCAAAGCCAACCGACTTACGCTGGTCGACGCCGTCGATGCTCCCGCCGCACTTTGCCTTCTCTCTCTCTTCTTCTCCTCGTTATCATCATCATCATCATCATCACGAGTGGTGGTGTTCTTTTCTTCTTCATCATCATCATCTTCTTCTTCTTCTTCTTCTTCTTCATCTTTCACTCGCAAAAGCGTCGCGATGAACAGCAGTAACGGTACGCCCACTTTCTGCGCGTTGTTCAAATGGTGCGCGTCCCATATTTCCAATAAAGACTGGAAGCTTTGCGCTTGTTGCAAATACACCTGTTTCGGTAATAACGATGACGACGCGATGATAACGCGAACATCAGAGAGGAGGAGTACGGTGAGCAAAAGAAAGAAGAAAGGAGAGAGAGAGAGAGAGGAAAAACAAAGCCGCCACGGACGACACAAACACATCGTTAAAAGAGAAACGAACGCACTCGTAAACACTCCTTCGGCGAGACTTCTTTTTTCCTCGAGAAAAGAGCGCGCAAACTTCTCAAACAGTTCGAAATCGTCGTCGTCGTCGTCTCCTCCTCCTTCTCGTCGGAAGAAGAAGAAGAGGACACCAGCAGTCCTAATTTCTCGCAGTTCCGTCGAACCGCTTTTAACTGGTCGTGCTCGTCCTCGATTTCCATCTCGTGTGAAAAAAAAAATGACGAACGAAATTTAAAAGCAGAAAAAAAACCAAGCAAGCCAAAGCAGCTGCAAAGGAAAAAAAAGGAAAAAAAAGGAAAATCTGGTCTGTCTCATTTTTGCTCCATCTTGTTGTCTCTTCTGTGTATTTTATCCACTCTTTTCTCACTCATCACACGCTGAGAGAATACACCACTACATAGTACACAGAGAATAAGAAGAAGAAGAAGAAGAAGAGCGCGATGACGACGACGACGAGTTTTGGTGGTGCTTTGACGACGGCGACGACGACGACAACGACAACGACGAGGAGCTTTAACAACAACGACGGGAGAAGATGGAGAAGCGAAACGACGACGATGACAAAAAGAGGAAGAAGAAAGAGCGCGCTGGGATTTAAGAAGAAAAAAAACGACCGCGCTTCTTCGATCGTCATCAGAGCGGACGCGTTTAACAACTTATCGGCGACGTTAGACGAAGCGTGGGCGAAAATGAAAGGGGTGGCGGATTTGTCGCCGGAAAATATCAAAGCGCCTTTGAAAGACGTGAGGAGAGCTTTGTTAGAAGCGGACGTGAGTTTACCGGTGGTGAGGAGATTTATCAAAAAAGTGGAGGAGAGAGCGCCGGGGGTGAAAGTTACGAAAGGCGTGGAACCGAGCCAGGAGTTGGTAAAGTTAGTCGCGGACGAGTTGTGCACTTTGATGGGCGGCGTCGGCGCGGATGGGATTAACTTTCGCGAGGAAGGGAACGGGCCGACGGTTATTTTAATGGCTGGTTTACAAGGCGTCGGGAAGACGACGGCGTGCGGGAAATTGGCGCTGAGTTTGAAGAAACAGAATAAGACGTGTTTATTAGTAGCGACGGATGTGTACAGGCCGGCGGCGATTGACCAGCTGAAAAAGTTAGGGAGCGATTTGAACGTGCCGGTGTACGACGAAGGCGCGAACGCGTCGCCGCCGTCGATTGCCGCGAACGGTGTAGCAGAGGCGAAAAAGAGAGGCGATATCGACGTGGTCATCGTCGATACCGCGGGGAGACTGAACATCGACGAGGCGTTAATGAACGAGTTGATTGCGACGAAAATGAGCACGCAAGCGGACGAGACGTTGTTGGTGGTGGACGCGATGACTGGTCAAGAAGCGGCGACGTTGACGAAATCGTTCGCGGATGCCATCGATATTACCGGCGCGATTTTAACCAAATTGGACGGGGATACCAGAGGTGGCGCAGCGCTGTCGGTGAGAGAAGTCAGTGGGAAACCTATTAAGTTTACCGGAGTTGGTGAGAAAATGGACGCGTTAGACCCGTTCTACCCGGAAAGAATGACGAGCAGAATCTTAGGTATGGGCGACGTGGTATCGTTCGTAGAAAAAGCGCAAGAAGCGGTGAAACAAGCGGACGCGGAACAAATGAAGGAGAAAATTATGAAAGCGACGTTTGATTTCGATGACTTTTTGAAGAACATGGACATGATGGGTGACATGGGATCGATGTCGCAACTCATGAAGATGATTCCAGGCGCGAATAAGTTATCGGATAAAGACATGCAAGAGGCGGAGAAGTCATTTAAAATCGCGAAATCGTTGATCATGTCCATGACGCCGGAAGAGAGAAAGTATCCGGACATGTTAGTCGCCTCGAGTACGGCGGAAAGTAGAAGAAACAGAATCGTGAAAGGGGCGGGAAAAACGGAAGAAGATTTGGCCGAGTTGATTGTTATGTTTGGCGGCATGCGAGTGAAGATGCAGCAAATGTCTGCGGCCATGGGTTCAGAAGCCGCCAAGTTGGGTTTGCAACCGCAATTGAGTTCGGACGAGATGACGAAATTAGCGAGCGAGAAGGTCAGAAAACGCATCAAGCCCGGACACGTGAGAAGGAACAAAGCTAAGAAAGTTCCAAAGAGTCTCGTGGAAAGAGAGAAAATGCTCGCAGACGTTTTGAATGATGGTGAATAAATAAATTAAAGCCTCTACAATCATGGAGTATATACAGCAATTGACTTCTTCTTTTTCTCATCTCTTTCTCTCTCTCAACTCTTATTTAAACGCAACATTGCGCGCGAGCGAGCGAGGCGAAACACGAATACTATAGATTACCTCCTCCTCCTCCTCCTTCCTCTAAACGATAAATCTCCACAACGAATTGTGTCTCGGCGGTATTCTATAATGCGCGGCTAAAAACATCTCTTGCACAGACTTCCACAAATAGCTCGTGCAGAACTGAACTAACCACGCGTCTGGACCGACCAAAATTCTCGCACCCGGCGTTCGCCACGGTCTGGCTGCTTTGCACACCGCGTAGGCCACTTTCATGGGATTTGACCCGTTCTTCTCGTCCGAGCGCATGATGTTCACCGCTCTCTTCGCGACTTCGTCGGTTTCAATTTCCGGCGCATGTTCGCATTCCATGCCCGGTTGTAAGTCCCCAGGTTCAATTAAGCACGCGCGAATGCCATCACATTTGGATTCCATTCGCAAGGCGTCCGTGTACACTTCTACGGCGGCTTTTGAGCTCGAATACGCGCTTTGGTACGGAATGCCGATTCTCCCCGCGATGGATCCGACGTTAACGATGGTTGCGTTTTGGTGTTTCGGAATAGCTTCCGGGTAAAACGCGGCAACGACGCGCAGCACGCCGAAGTAGTTCGTTTCAAGAACTTTCTTGGCCATATCGACGGGAGTATTCATCGCTAACGATGCCGCGCTAATCCCCGCGTTGTTGACCAAGATTCTCAAACTTCCTTTCCCGTGCCTGGCGACGATGGCATCTCGAACCGCGTTCACCGAATCGTCATCGGTCACGTCCATTCGCAACAACGGCGGGACTTCGTCGATATTCGAACAACACAAAGGTACGTTCACTAAAGACGTCGATGCGACGTTTTTTGAGTTTGGTGACATCATGTCAAACATTGATTGCAACGCGTTGCCGGCTTTGAAATCCACCGACCCGGATCGCGACGTACCGTAGACGATATAGTCCGGGTACTTCTTACGCATTTGACTGAGAATTTTCGAGCCGACGTTCCCGGAGGCACCCGTCACTAACGCCACGTTGACTTCAATCGGTCCTTTCGCGCGTTTCTTCTTCTCCTTTTTGTTGTTGTTGTTGTTTGTGGGAGAATTCGGTTTATTCTTATTCGTCCTCGCGGTTCCAAAGACGAACGCAGACAAAAACCACCATCCGACGAAAAACAACACGCACAAGCCAATTTTCACCTCTAGCGAATACATTTTGACGAACGTATCGATTTTCTTTAGCATTTTCGGATCGACGTACGTTTTCGCCATCTTTCTCGCGTATTTCCGCGTCCACGCCGTGTACGTCGGCACTTTTTTCAACGCCTTCGCGACCCCGTCGATATATTCCTCCGGAACGACTTCATACTTCACCGATAAAAACGCGGCCAAAACGAACGCCACGAGTGCTTTCAAACCACTCTTTTCCTCTCGGCTTCTCGCGTGACTCATCGCGTACAAACTCAAATAGCAAATCAAAATCGTCGTCGCGCACCTGAACAAAAACTCTGTATCTAAACTCGTCCACATTTCGCTCGTTTTTTTGCTCACAAAACTCACTGTTTTCTCCTTTGCCTCCTTCGCCACTTGGATCGTTTTCTTCCCACTTTCGCACGCGTAGATCTTCACCACTTTCGCGTACCGTCGAATGCGTTTCGATCTTAAAACTCTCCGTCCCATTCTCTTCATTCTCAGATAATTCATTCTCAAATTCGATTTCAGAAATACCGTCGCCTTCTTCGCTCGAGAGAAAATGAGCTTTTTCATTCGCTTCGTTTTTATTCCTTTTTTCTTCATTTTAGTCAAAAAAGAGGACAACTTACTCGATGATGATGCGCTTCTTCTTTTCATCTTCGCCATCTTCTTCTTTATCTTCTTTGTCTTCTTCTTCGTTATATGTTATCAAAAGCAGAGAATCAGAGAGTACGTGTAAATTTAAAGTGTGGTGTTTGTTTGTGCTTTTTTGAATTTTCTATTCTGATTCCCCTCTTTTTTGGATGGTTGTGTTGGAAGTTTCAAAAAACAAACCAAAACATTTTTTTTCAAAAAATTGCATTTCTTGGCACAAAAAACGACAGTTGTCTCTCGTAAAGAGAAAACAACAACACAACAACAAAACAAAGATGGAGAGAGGAGGACCACCAACCGGCGGAGGGAGCTCAACGGTAGCCTTCTCCGCCTCTCTCGCGGCACTTCCCTTGAAATATCTGTTCAAAACGCTCGGGTGTTGCGCGAAAATCTCCCCGGAAGTGCTCATCGAAGCGCACCCTTCGAG